>ERZ1026866.126-NODE-126-length-50973-cov-16.796457_pt1 | contig 50973 bp, 52 predicted proteins | sample MGYA00380163_ERZ1026866 | MGnify/ENA primary metagenome ERZ1026866 (study PRJEB33269, sample SAMEA4719799) | human gut metagenome | biome: human-associated habitat; feature: organic feature; material: feces | place: Cameroon | collected 2013-10 ...
TTCGGAGGACTAAGATATTCTTGACATCCTGCTCCTCGTTGTTCATGGCGATGTACACAGAGATAGCACCGACAATGGCAAAGATACCAGCAAGAGCATAACACAAGTTGACTACATACGGAATGTACTTGACCAACTCGGATGCGACCTCCTCCAATGCGGAAGTTCCTGCATCATAGCCAGTACCTGCCAGGTTCTGTGCAGAAGCACCGATAGGAGTAAGAGCGGCAATCGCAGCACCCATCATCATGAGTTTTGCACGATTCCTTGCGTGAGACACTTTCGCCTTAATGGGAGTAAAGATGTTTGAAAAAAACTTTTTCATTGACTTTCTAATTTTTTAGTTCTACAATTTGTGATAACTCTATTTTATTCGCGATTAAATAGTCTAAAATACGAAATTCATGTCTTGATAGCCAAACAACGCTGGCATGACAATTGAAGCACCTATCATAAAGAGGATGCCACCAAAAAGCATCATCATGCTTTTTGTGATGTCTCCCTCATGGTAATTCATTTTGATACCGATCTGCAAAGCGGCAACTATCACCACAATACCTGCTATGGCATATAAGATTTCTACAATGTAAATCATCATGGTACCAACGAATGCGGTTGCCTCGGCAAGTCCGTCCGCTCCCCATGAATAGTCCACAGACCCACATCTGGCTGAAACATCTTGAATGCATAATACAGCCAATAGTGCAGTGCATAGTCTGTATGGGATGTTAGCATTGGGTGTATTCATCTTGGAAGTCGATATTGCTATGTTCTCTGTTTTCTCGTATCTCACTGGCAAGTTGCATTGGGTTTCTTAATCCGCCCTCAGTCTTGCAATCCACCAACCTTTGGTTTATTGCGTCTATTCGCTGAACCAAGGCTGCGTCTTTCTCATTGTCAATGATTGAGCTGACTGCATATTGCGGTTGGGTCAAATCCTGGTCAAAAGCCTTGCTTTCATCAAAAAGTTCTTCCTGCTTTTCTTCTGATGTGGCTTCTTCGTGGAACACTGATGTTGAAATAGGAGCCTCTTTGTCATCGTCATTCTCAGGATTTTCTTCCTGTGATGACTCGTCTTCCATACCCAAATGATTGTCTCTATTCGCGTCTGTCGGAGTTTCTGTAGTCTCAGGCAGGATACCTTCGTCTATTGCTGGTGCAGGTTCTGTTTCTGCAGCTTCTTCGACTGGATTTTCCAGTGCCTCGGTTGACTCTAAAAATGAGAAGCCTCCAGTTTTGGTATCTTCCAAGACGGTCTGTGGAGCGTTTTCTTCTTCCACTTCTTTTGTATCACTTGCAGAAATGGTTTCCTCATGTTCTCCTTCTTTCTTGGATTTCGCGTTTAGATCCATTGTTATTATGGTCGCATAGTACAATACATATGCGATGGTCAATACGATAACGAAAATTATAAATGGACTCATAATCATTCATTTTTTGTTGGTAATTCGTGAATTGCGAACACAAAATTACCATGCATGGCCCACTATCTTTATATAAAGTTCCAAATAACAGGGGTTTCCAATGGAATAATGGTAGATTGGTTCTAACGAGAATATAGAATAGAACCAAAGAATTGTATTTTTCCTTTGTATTAGGATGATATAAATAGCGTAAGTGGCAGAGTGTTTCACAACAACCTGCCACCACGACATAATAATTGAGTTTTCCTACACAATTAATTATGATGTATCGAAATATATAATGATGTTCTAAGTCAGAAGAGATCCTTGACGTTCTTTTTGGGGTCATCTTCTATTTTCCCATGTTTCCGCTCATAGTTGCTGATAGCTCTCAAAAATGCAGCTTCCACCACATCTTTTATCTGTAGACCTTCACGAGTGGCGATAATGCGCACTTTCTTCAGAAGGTCAGAGCTGACTATTGTACAAAACCGTTCTTCTTGTCGCTCTTTCTCCAGTTTTTTCTGCTTTGCTCGTGATGACAACGGCTTTCCCTTCTTTCCTTTTTCGGACGTTCTTGGTGTGTTCGTTGTCTCCGATTGTGGGTTGCCCGTCACCGTAAGTCCTGTGAACAAAGCATCCAGACTCTTGTTGTCCATAGTCAATCCTCCTATACTTGTGTCATTCTATTTAGAAACTCCTCTGCGAACAACAGATAATCCTTGGCTCCGTTGCAATTCTTGTCGTAGTCCAGAATGCTGTGACTTTCCAAGGGGGCTTCTGCAAGACGGATGTTCTTGCGTATTCTGCTATTGAAAACGATGTCACCTACTGCCTCACGCAATTTTTCTTCAATGCCCTTTGACAACCTGCTTCCTTCCCACCGTGTGATAAGGATGCCAGTAATGTGAGCTTGGGGGTTGAGCTTTCGGCTTACCATATTGATGAAATCGTTAATCATGGTCAGTCCCTTGAATGGTAGCACCTCAGAAACGAGAGGGATGACAATGTCGGTAGCTGCTGTAAAGGCGTTGAGCGTTACCAAACCCAAAGAGGGAGGGCAGTCAAGCAACACGAAGTCGTATTTTGTTGAGACTTCCGCCTTCTCCAGAACTTCAGACAGGATGCTCTCCCTTGCTATGGCTGTGGAAAGTTCCACGTCAACCATGGCAAGTGTCAAGGATGCAGGAACGAGATACAAACTGTCTGTGATTTCAATGACTGGTAAGGTTTCCACCTTGCCGGTCAGTGCTTCGTAGATTGTGGCTCCAACAAAAGAGGATGCCAACGAAGTGGTGAGGTTTGCTTGTGCGTCAAGGTCTATTAACAACACAGGGAAACCTTTCTTGGAAAGAATACTTCCAAGATTTGCTACAGTTGTGGTCTTGCCGACACCACCCTTGTGGTTTGCTACGGCGATAATTCTTGTGTCCATTTCTCAAATTGTTTTATTATGTCGTTTAATATATTGAGCACAACACCTTCTACTATTGAGAGCTGTTGGTTGTACAAAACAGCCTTGTTGCCGCTCAAAATTCTATGTCTGTTTTCCTTTTTTATCCTCTTTTTCCATCAATACTTTGTGGGAAAAGTACCAGTCTGTCAACTGGCGGATGCTTATTTCAGTAAGCAAAGTCCTACCAACGCAAGATGCCAATGCCTTCTTGCCGTCTTTGGTATTAGGGAAGCTAAGTATAGGTACTCCGTTTACCCGGACAAGCGGAAGATTGTTGCTTTTAGCCGCTCGCTCCGCTTCTATACCATAGACTTCAATGGTATCTGTGTCCTTAATCAACAAGGACAGAATGGAACCATCCTTTATGTCCTTACCGTTGATGTGAACATAGGCAAGCTTTGCTTCCGTCAGTCCGTCCGAAGGGTGTTCGCTCGAAAACTGGTAGGTGGTTTCACCGACTGCTTCTACATGAAAAACAACTGGATGTTCCTTTACCATCGCATCAAGGTGGAGCATCTGGCCAATCCTTGCGTTGATTTTATCTTCCGATACCACCTCCTTCCGATATTCTGCTTCTTTAAGCCCTCCAGTTTCTTCTTTTGCAGTTAGTATATAACCGTTACGAACTCTTTCCAGAGTGAAGAAAAGAGGATAGATATTGTTCTGTGATGCCATATCATTCCATTTTATTCGTTATTTTCCTTTTCCAACTCACTAACTGTGACGAGATTGATGTCGTAGTTGCCACAGATGGACTGATAGTCAAAAGCAAGCGCACGTTCCTGGTCAAAAACAAGTGACGACGCTCCAGTCTCATTGGATCGTCTTGTCGGCTTTCCATTCTCATCGAGGATGTAGAACTTCAACGGAGAGTTTGTCTTGCCGTAGTAGTCTGGTGTAGAGACAAGGTATGACAGTAACGACTCATCGGGAATAAGGATTTTTCCTTCTCTTCTTGCCTGTATGTTTGCTTTGGCAATACATATTTTTTCCCTTATAAAGAGGACGTGTCTGTCCGTTTCGAAGTCAACCACCTTACGCTGCTTGCCTTTTGCCGTCACTTTCAACGTCTTCATCAGGCAGACCTTGTAGTCCTGTCCTTCCCTTATGTCTCCAAGCTGTCTTGCCTTGGAGAACATCGACCAGAATACTGCTATCTCGTCCGTGCTGTTGCACAATGAATGTTGGTACTTCAGTCCCTCAATGCAAATGTCATGCACTTCTTTCTCGGAGAAAGGAAGCTCTTCCGCTATGGAATGTAGACAATAGAAGGTCGCCAACATCATTGCCCAGTTATTGATGAAGCGTTCTCCTATGGTACTGTAATCCACCTCGCTCTTTATCTCACCCAAGGCTCTTTTCCATGCATTGAACCATCCTGCGTTAAAGTTGTCACGATAACGCATCAGACTGACTGTTATATTGGTCGGACACATATTGCGCAATTTCATGAATGTCTGGTACTTGTCAGTTTCTTCCTTTGTTCGCTCACTTCTCTGAGACTCCAAGAATATAACTCTTGAAAACAGGGCTATATCTGCCGTTGGCATCTCTTGCCCGGTGAGCACAACACCACAGTCTACATTCGTGGACTCCCTTCGCTCCCCATCTGCTGACCTTTTCGAGCGTCCGGCATTGTCATAGATACCTTTCAGAAAGTCTATATGCTTCTTGCTCAACGAGTTTTTGTATTCATCAAAATGGACGAGCATATTGCTGACTTCAGCACATTTGTCACCCATAGCATAGTAGGTGGTGCTGTCCAAATTGCTGACTTCTGGATTTCTCTGGAACAGATTTATGAGCGACAGCGCAAACTCTGTCTTTCCAGTGCCTTTCTTGCCGTAGATGTTCAATATAGGGAAAGAGCGTGTCGTATCAGTGATGATGTCACGAAACAATGTGGCGAGGTAAAAGCAGATGGCTACTATACCATTATCTCCATATAACTCATGGAGCAACATGAAGTATTCTTGGGCAGCAACCTCACGCTTTGGGGCATGGATGAAACGTCTTTCATTGACATAGGCATTCTTGTTGCGCTTGTGTATCTTTGAAAGAGCTGGCAAGTAAAAATTCTCATTGTCAAGTCGGATGATGCCATAGTCATCGACAGGCTTCCACTTTCCTTCATATACAATACCATTGGTAAAAGCATAAAAGCCTCTCTCACCTATATTGTTCCACCCCAATTGCGGTACTCGCTGTGCTTCTTCTGTCTTGCCGTAGATGTATGCTTTCAATAACTCGTATTTTTCCTGTTTCTCGAAGAAACGGAAGTCGCCCTTCCCTTCGATTTTCTCTTTGAAGCGGTCAAGCTTTGTCACGTCGGCTTGCTGTAGCTCTATGGTTCGTTTGATGCGGTTTTCGTTTTCCAATTCAAAGATACGGCTTGGCTTGTTGTCATCAGCAATGAGGAACAATGGGCGAATGATGAAGTTCGTCCAAGCTCTTTCACGTCCTTGTGGGTCAAGGTCGTAATAGTGATAGCCCTTTCTGTAGAAACGATAGCCTTCAAGCTCATCTGACTTTTTGATGGCTTGTCTCCGTTTTTGCTCCTGCCGTCTTCTTGCAGCGTCTGCTAAAGCGCCTTTCCAAACAGAGGCTTTACGGTATTTGTCTTTCAGATCCGTCAACAGAGAAGCTTGAAGCACCTCCGATTGTATGTTGACAAGCAGGTCGCATACATCGCTGATAACTTTCAGCTGGTCATCATTGGTGCTTTCTGTATCGTAGTGTTTGTCGGCATACCAAAGTATAAAGTCCTTTTCTGTCAGACCTTCCCAACGTTCAAGACAGGTGATGTATGAGTCTGCGTCTTGTTTGACGTTACCTTCTTTGGGTATTTCACGCACTGAGACTTGAAAACCCATCTCTGTTGCCAATCTGCCATTGGCAAATACGAACTTTTCTCCAGCTCCAAATTTCTCACCATCCTTTGGCTTGTCGCTGTCAGGGATGAAGCACAGACTACAACTGAACTTGCTGAAATATCCAAGTTGTTCCTTTGACCAACTGCCTCCGAGTGAGGCTATCACATTGGCTATACCCAATGATTGAAGACGCATAACATCAGGTGCGCCCTCTACAAGATACACCTTACCCGATTGACGCGCAGCTTTCATGGCTATATCGATGCCAAAAATGGATGTGCTCTTTCGGTATATAAGGCTGTCACGTCCATTGAGGTATTTGACAGCTGCCTGTGGATTGATACTTCTTGCCGTGAAGGTCTGTACTCTGCCATATCTATCACGCTGCGGTATCATCAAGCGCCCACGGTAGAAGTCGTAGTAGTTACCTGGGCGACTGTCATCCTCTCCGAGCAAACCAATCTCAACCAGTATTTGCAGATTTAGTCCCTTATCCTTTGCATATTGAAGAAATTTGTTCCCTCTTGCTGGACTGTAGCCAAGACCGAATGTTCGGCAGAAATCCTTATCCCACCGTCCACTCGTTGAGCCATCCGTTTTTTCGGCATATCTGCGACAGGCAGCTGCTTCTTCATTGTCCGCCTCGTATTGTGCACGAAAGAACTCTTGGGCGTACTGGTTGTAAATGTACATTGTTTCCGCTTTTCTGTCACGTTCTTCCTGCTCTGGGGTGCCGCTTTGGTCAAAGAGATCATGGGTATCGACATCTGGACAATACATATCTAAAAGACACCGGATTGCGTCAATGAATCCAACGCCCTGGCACTCCTCTACGAAAGAAATGACATCGCCACTTTTCCCACAACCATAACATTTGTAACGGTTCATGGTGGTGTCCAACATCAATGAAGGAGATTCTTCTTGATGAAAGACGCAACAACATTTCTTTCTGTGTGGTCCAGACGGTTTTAGTACTGTGCCCGGACAGAGGTCTACCACGAGCTGACAGATGTCAACTCGTGATTTTACAATGTCTATGTATTTGTCCCTAATGTGCTTCATTATATATGTCGATACTTAATATTTTAATACATCATCCTCCACTTGTCTTTCTCAACAATTGAGGACAGTTCCTTTTCGACAACCGGTGACATTGGTCGGCCCATTATATTACGAGCCCATCCCAAGATCTTTTGTTGCCAAGTGTGTGGTGAGCCACCGAGGTTCATGCTTAAAAATGCGGTAAAACGCCCTTTCTCACCGTTAGATAGCTTACTGTAATAATCAGCAATTTCGTTCTGTGTCATCTGCTTAATATTTTATCGCAAAAAAATTACTATTCTCTGATTGTATATCTGAGATTTTGATTATATTTGCATGCAAAAGTAGTCCAAACATTGGAGAAAACAAAATGTATTGCTCAATATATTGGGCATATTAGTACAAATTAACATAACACCATTATAATATTATATAGCATTATGTTGAATTTAGATTTAATAGATAACCTGTATGCAGGTTTGACAAAAGAGCAACAGCAGGATTTAATTAGCTTGCTATTCAAGAAGAGCAAACAGACAATGAGCTATTTCCGACGTACAAAAGATATTAGTCTCTCCAAGTTAGAGGTACTAGCTGATTTCTTTCATATGCCGTTAGATTACTTTCGCGTAGGAAGTTCGTTTAGGGCAAACAATGTCAATGGCAATAACAATAATGTTGGTAACGTGTCTGTAAATACCAATCTGATGATGGAAAATGAGTCTTTGAGACGTGAAATATCGGGACTTAGAGAGACATTGAAAGCAAAGGAGGAAACTCTTAATACAAAGAATGACTTGATTGAAAATCTGAAAATACAAGTCAAGACATTGACCATAAATGAGGTCAAACAATAATTTATTTAAGTTGTAGGCTATGGATATTAGACATATAAAGATACAGAACTTTAAATGTTTCAATCGTTACTCGGCGACATTCTGTCCTAAAGCGAATGTGCTGATTGGCAGGAATGGAACAGGTAAAAGTACACTTATACACGCCTTGGTTAAAGCCTTGAGTTTTGTCTTTTCTAATGATAAATCATTGGGGACAGATTTTCTATCGGCTGGCAACAACACTCTCAATGTGAGAGGATTTGATACATCGGATTTTCATTTCGATGCAGCAACTCGTGAATATGCAGACGAAGCCAGTATAGAAGCTGATGGATTTTTCTATGGTAAGGTCTTGACTTGGACGCTCTTTAAGCGCAATTTCCCCAAGGCGTCATTATATCCTTCATTATACAAAGATGCTTTTCTGGCATTTATGTCTTCTGCCAAAGCTCCTAATAGCCAATGGCCCTTGTTGGCATATTATTCGGATTCTTACCCTCATGTATATTCCAAGATAACAAAATCTACATTGAAGGTCATCAATCAAGACTCGATACCTCGTAATTTTGGATATTACCAGTGGGACGAAGAGTCTGCATGCACATCCCTTTGGGAAACAAGGTTATGCAATTGCTTGGCTAAGATGCAGCCTCTTTACACCCCAGCTTCAAGACTGGCATCAGCCATCCATGAAAAGGAAACTGTTCTGAATGAAAAAGAACTTGAAGAAGATGCTGAGTACAAGAAACTTGTAGAAGATCAAAAGCGTTTAAACGAGACTTTTGTGCCGCTACACGATGAAGTTGACTACATTCAGCAGAAGCTGTCAAAATTCATATCTTATTTGCCAAAGGTACAGTCTGACGGTTATGACATCGACTTTTTCTTTGCGACACAATCTGAAGAGGGGTATAAGTTGACCATTAATTTCAAAAATGGCAAAACGAGTCTTCTTCAAGATCTTCCGGCAGGTTATAGACGCTTGTTCTCCATCGTCATAGATATGGCATATCGTTCATATATTCTCAATCAAGGTATAGAATCAAACGGTGTGGCTGTGATTGACGAGATTGACTTGCATTTGCATCCTGCATTGGAACAGGTCGTATTAAATGCATTCTGTACAACATTCCCTAATATCCAATTCTTTGTATCTACGCATTCCGTTGCTGTAATCTCTAATTTGGACACTTCTGTTATGTATAGTACAGACGTAAAAGCCAATCAGATACTTGTAATGAATACAGGAGAAGAAGAACCTCACGCACTGCCAAATCTGATTGGGGTTGATTACAATGCTGTTCTTAGAGATTTCATGGAGACTCCTTCAAAAAATGAGAATCTAAAAAATTTGGAAGACTTGTATCTGTCTTATCTTTCTATGGATTTGAAAGAAGAGAGTCAAACCATTTACAATAAGATATTAGAGCTTGTCGGAACAGACGCTAAAGTTCTGGACGATATAAAAAAGAAGGCGGCGGAGTATGGAATTCATAGATAAAAGGCCATTTCTGGAGCAAGAACAAAAATTGGATGTAGAGTTCCTAAAAGACTGCTATAACGAAGATACACAATCGTTTTATCCAAGTGTAAACTCAGATCAGTCATATAGTAATTTCTCATCCAAGAAATACCGTAAGGGCATTGCTGGCTGGGAGAACCTGCTTCTGCAAGAGCAACACGACAGATGTTGCTATTGTATGAGGCGGCTCAAAAGCTCTGCACTTAACATAGAGCATGTTATTCCCAGAAACCTAAAAGCCAATGACACTCACAACGAGTTCGCTAAATATACAGAAAACTCAAAATGGTTAGCAGATAATGTGGAATTAGACTCTGATTTTGCTAAAAGGAATTTCAAGTCAGTCCAAGACATCGAAAGAGTGAAAATATTTCCGCACCGTATTGCTCTTGCCAATCTGTTGGCCTCATGCAATGGAAAATTTGAAGAAGTCAGCACTGGATGTTGCTGCAACAATGCAAGAAGCAACGACTATTTGTTACCGTTGATGCTTATGCCAGAGGTGAAAGAGCGAATAGTCTATGATGGTATTTCCGGCGCAGTTGCAATATATCCCCAAGACGAGTCATGGGCGAAAATGTTGCAAACGCTTAACGATGACACCTATAAGGAAATCCGTATCTTATGGCATAAAATATGGGAATTCAACCAAGAACTTGACATTGAAACAGTCAGAGGTTACCTGTTAAAAGACAGAATCATATTCTTTAAGAAGATTTTCAATCAGGATAATTTTGAAAACATTCCTAATGAATACCACAAGTACACTGGATTACCAAATGGTGATAGTACTTATTGGAATCTCCTAATGGACTTTGATTGGTTCTTTACTTATAAATGGAGATAAAATCATACACACAAACAATATTATAAAAGTCCGCATACAGTTACAGATAAAGTCTGCCTCTGTATGCGGATTTCTTTGCTCAAACAACTACTACCTATATTAAAATGGAAATTAAGTCGCACCACCTTTTATGGTGGTATGTTACCACTTTTACAGCTAACTTTTTAGAGAATGTCCTAAGTAACATTATAAACATAGAACACTCACCATCTTATTATATAACTTCCGAGATTTATTGAAATTATTGTGCAAAGGTATTTGTTATGCCTTATCGCTTTGCAAGGTCAAGGCTCAGCTTGGCTTCCAAAATCTCCACGCCTACGGGTTGTATTTTGGTGCCAAACCTTGCATCGATGTGCATAACACCTTTTTAAGGCACATAATTTCTAACAAATCCCGGAAGTAGTTTTCTACGAAAGGGAAAATAAAAATTTTGAAGTATGAGCAATATTTGTGATACGCAGTACAAGGTGAGAGGTTCACGCAAGGCATTGAGCGACCTTTGGAACACCCTTCAAATGATGGGGGTGAATAGTAAGGATGTATATCTTTACAAGTTGGCAGAGCACTATGGCATTGACTATGAGCATAGCGGTATATCAGTCCGTGGACATATCTATTGGGCTGAGTTCGAGGATAACGAGGATGGAGGGCTGTTGTCGTTTGACACCGAAAGTGCATGGTCGGCTTGCGACCTGTTCTTTGATGAATTGAATAAGGTACTTGGCAATGAACTTTCTATAAGTTATCGTGAGATAGAATGTGGATGTGAGATATTTTACGTCCACGATGAAGGAGGTTTCTTTCCCGAAGAGTGTTGTGTAAGTTCTTCTGGTGGCAACTTTGAAGATATTTGTGAAGATGTGTATGACACCATCAGCGATGCTATTGAGGCATGGTGTGAGAAAACCGGCATTGTTCAAGGGGAACGGACAAACACAGAGATGGTTGACTTCATCAATGAATACACCTATGACACAGAGGACACCTATTTTAATATACACCCATTTGAATTTGATTAGTATTCACAGCAGGGGACGAGGTTTAGCCTTTCCCCTGCATAACCCTATAAACTATGAAAAGACTAAAAAAAAGGCAGATAGGAAGAGTTGTTTGCACCATTCTTCAACAATTAGCTATTACCACACCTATCAATGTGGTGTATAGTTGGGGAATAACGAACAAGACGGCAACCCAAATCAAGGTTAGTATGAATGGACGTAAGCGTTTTATTGCAGCTTTGATGATGGAAGTTTATGGTTTCAACTATTGTGGAAAACTATATATTACCCTAAATAGTGTCAAGCAGGCTTTTGGCTTGTACACCGTGAAAAATGGTATGTTGCACGAAGAAAGTAGCGATATTCCATTTGAGGAGTTGGGCAAAGTTCTTGACACTCTAATTGAGACAGGAGGTCGAAGTCAACAAGAACATTATCAAAGATTGCAAGAGTTTTTACATCGTCGTTAAATAAGAACAATCTCATATGAATACATTAGACAAAGAACATGTTAGAAGTGTTGTTAACACTATCTTCTCTCAATTGCTTCACACAACGCCGATAGACGTTATCAATAGTTGGGGCATCTCAAAGATGTACACTACCCAAATTGTCAAGAAGGTCAATGGAAAAGACTTTACAATGGCTGCACTTGTCATGCAAGTGAATGGATTCCAATTTCAAGGCACGTTATATATTGCTTTGGATGAAGGCTCTGACTACTACCGTATCTATGGTGAAAAGGATGGCACAACCAAAGAGTACCATCATGATATAGCATTTGACGAACTTGGCGATGTGCTTGACTCAATGATAGAGACCGGAGGTATGACAAAGGAAGAATACCAGGAAAAGGTAAGGAACTTTGTTTGTAGCCTCTGACATTGATTATTTAGTGCAAAGTTAGTGTTAAACCAAAGGAAATAATCTTCTTTCTAATAGTTTTATACTAACTTTGCATAAATAATTGGATATAACGCTACACTGCGCTACAAGACGCTACAAGTAGGCTACATTTTTTTGCGACATGAAAGTGATGTAATGTACTGAATATCAAGTAAGCTACATAGTGCTACGACGTAATGAGCACAATTTCGCTTATAGTGTTTCGGAAATAATCCAGACTTGTGAGGCTTATGCAAAGAGTGGCGGTAAAGTCGTGTTGGTTGAACAACATGTATAGGTTAATTTGTGCCCAAAAATCCTCAATACATTGAGGAGCCATGAGCCAAAAGTAGACCTTACAAATCTTAAAATAGTTAAATTGTGTAACATAAGCTGTTCATAATCAACGAATTAGGATGTTGTGTCTTGCGCCAGTTCTGCGCCAAATTTGGTGCAAAAAGGAGATATTTGAAAAAAAATAGCCATTGATAATCAGCAAGTTACAGATGGTGGTAGAGTGCTTTTAAATCCTGCCTCCGCAACAAGACATGGTCGAAGTCCTTTATAACATAAGGATTTCGACCTCTTTTCGTTATCGGGCGTTGCGGAGCTTCGGACAAAAAATTTCAAGTAGTAAGACCAACATCTTTAATCCAGCAGTATGATGGCTCTAAAAGATGTTAAAAAAATGTGCTCAAAATTTTGTACAGGTAAAAGTTCAGACATTGTGGGCTACACTCCTCCCACTTTATACAAAGGAGTGCGTTGGTTCGTTGACTTCTCAGCTTACGACCCGACACGTGGTCTAATGAGACGCAAACGATATTATATCACAGACAATCTCAGTATCTCTGCGAAAAAACACAGAGCTGCTGAAATAATGGAAGTTTTGACAAAGCTGCTTAGCCAAGGTTGGAATCCTTAGCTGACTAATGACGAAAGCCGTGGATTTGTTCTCTTTGAAAATTGCCTGGAACGTTATTCTGAATATGTTGACCGCATGGACAGAAAACGAACACGCCAAAACTATTCCTCCAAAGTGAACATATTGAAGGATTTCATTGCAGTCCAGACAAATCCAATAAAATACGCTTACCAATTTGATGTCATGTTTTGTACTGACTTTATTGATTGGATTTTCCTTGATCGTAAGAGTTCTCCACGAACAAGGAACAACTATCTTGGTTGGCTTTATAGCTTGGCAGAGTTCTTGATAGCGCGAAAGCACATCAAGACAAACCCTGTTGAACATATAAGAGTGATGCGAATTGAATTGTCAATCGGCAGAGCATCAAGCGAAGATCGATATGAACCGACCTTCATATTGCTGCTTTTTGATTGACAACACAATTCTAATGTCACACTGTAGCTGCTGACTGTTTTACACCCACCCTTGACATTGGAGATTGTTGGATAACCAACATTCCTATGTATGGGATATAAAGTAAGGGAAATGACTATTTTAGATTGATTTCTCCCTAACCTTGTTAGCGGTTCTCGACATGGATGGATTTTCCATCTTTATATCATATTGGTGCAATATCCTATATATGTTACTTTTTCCACGGTAGCCAGTCCTCTCCATGATTTCCTTTACACTATAACCGGCTAACACATTGTCGAATGACGCAAACACCGCACTGTCTCCATTTGAAAGACTGTCAATGAACTTACACCACTCAATACGTTTCTTGTCTTTGGTCTCTTCAATGTAAATATTAACACACCCATGACCTTTCATCAAATTGATGATTTCTGTTGTATGCTCAAAGTATTGAGCCTTATTTATATAACCGATATAGTTCATATTATCCGTATTGCTAAGCAATGTTGTCTGCAAAGATAATCATAAAGCTTATAATATTTTTAACATTCCTGTTTCTATTTCCTGCAAGGCTATACACTAACAGAAAATTCAGAAGAGCATGGCTCGGTATGGCTTACTCAGGAAACTTCAGGTTGTTCACGGCACGATTGCTGTGTCTTGCACTTATCTTGTTTCACCTGATGTATTACGCTTTGTTTCCTTTGGAGAAAGGCATCATGCTTTCATCAATCTATGTATTCTTCTCGCTTGCTTCTAAGAAGAACATGATACTGCTTCAGACAATAAGAAAGTCACGCTTGATTGTTGCGGTTTTTGCCTTCGCCACATTGTAGTTTCGCTTATTCCACATCTGCTTTCGGTGGCAGTAACATTAGCGTTTATTCTTGAAGCTGCCTGTTGTTTCCCTTCCATAGTAAAACATCGTAAAGGTAAAACTCAAAAAGCTCATGTGAAACCTACCGATATTGAACAAATAGAAATGTTGCCTCATTCTTAAAAACTGCATTTATGGAAAAGAATACCCATTCGCTTAATTGGTATGCAACCTCCAGTCTACGAGGGAAGACATGTTGAAGCAAATTCACCGTGCAGAAATCAAACTGAAAGGTATTTCTACCATGATAGCCAATCTTCAAGCCCGGAAAGATGATATACAAACTCAAATTGACCAGATTGCAAAACAATTTGGTCAGTCAGGTGCTGACAATGACAAACTGGCTAACAAGATGGCACAATTACGCAAGGAGATTGATGACATAAACGAGAAATTGGCAGCACGATACAAGATGCTTGACGATGCCAATGATACTATCAATGAAGCGAAAGCCAGACTTGCGGAAATGAGGGAGGAGCATCGTGAAATGCTTAAAAGTCTTGGTGAGGACAATGATTTGAAAGCTACGGCAATTCAGAAAAACATCCTTTGGACTTACAACAAGATGCTGACAACGTAATCAACTGTACCATGCTCTTGGTTCTCGGCTATATCCGTGAAGCAACTACTTATGCCCAATCTTGTGGTGGAGGCAGCTCACCAGGTACTGGTTGGGGACGTGACAAGGATGAAGATGATGAACATTGGTGGCGGCGCTGCATTGCCCAATCGGCTGCAATGATGCGTCCTGCGACACATAAGCGAAAGCGAGGACGGTAAATATTAGTAATATGAGTAACATAGGTAATACTTGTGTTTGTCGCATCGCAATAAAACGAAGCAGACCGACATGAATCATTTGTTCACATCGGTCTGCTTTCGTCTTCTGTATTTTACTATTTTATATCAAAGCCCATGGATTTTTTCATTTCATATATATCCATGTCATGGCACCCAAAACGTATATGGTCTTCCATCTTTGTACATTATTTTCACATCTTCACTTTCAAATTGGGTGATTTAGATTTCTTCTTGGTTATCCATTTCATTGTATTCATCGTCTTCCTTCACCACAAAGTAAGTGAAGTCGTCCGTCCTCATGCAAATCTTGAACCGAATACGAGGCTCTTCTTTTACAAAAAGGAACTCATTGTTAATGACACAGATGTTGTCGTCTGCCACAATTTCCCATTGTCTTAATGCCTTGTGCTTTAGTCCCGGTATATTCCTTATATAACACCAATCACCCTCTTTCAGATACTAACGAAATCGTATGTCGCCAATCTTCCCTTACTGATAAACTCAAGAACGCCCCACGACTGCACCAACACGTCAAACAAGTCCATAAATCCCTTGCCGTTCAATCGGCAAGGCGTAGCTGTCAACCCCAAGAACTTAGCTTTCAGGAATCTCTCCCACATCTCTTTATATGTCTTGGCGAGCGCATGATGTGCCTCGTCAATAACAATCATCCCAGGCTCTTCCTCAATCTCATCATAATGCCGAGATAGCCATTGGATAGACATGGCTTTTACAGAAACCAATAGTGAGTCGTTTTCTGATGCAGAATAAGAATAGAACTTCTTTATGGTTTCCTCTATTTGCGAAAACAATTCTATACGGTGTGCAATAATCCAAACTTTCATATTTGGATTGGCTTTGACAAAAGAATCAATGACCGCCGTCAACAGATAGGTCTTGCCTGTTCCCGTCGGCATTTGCGCCATCACGGATTGATGAAGGCGCAACGCTTTCTCTATCCGTGATTTCATATCTTCTTGGTAATCAAATAGCTTGATTTCCTTCATAAAACTCACCAAATAGCAAATGATATTTGTTTATAGTTAGAATGAAATATTGAAAACATAGCGAAAAGCCCTCTATTCACCAATAGAATTTTTAATTGGAATGGCAGAATAAGATTTATGGCTAACCTTATGATTATAACGTATTTCAGGTTCTTCTATAGTATCTGGCAACTTACCTATGATAGAGCGGTGTTCTTCCATTTGAATGTAAAGATATGATTTTTTCATCTCTAAAAGTTTATCAACAACATCTTTACGCAAAAAGAAAAACATACTGTCGTCACATATAAAACTGGTAGACACATCTTCATTGGCGAAAGTATATGCCAGTCTATCCACATCAAATGTCAGTTCTAACATTTGACATATTTCAGAAGAGAGGCAAACAAAACTTTTGTATTTGAACCTTTTTGTATTCCATTCAGAGAAACTGTATTCAACAAGAATACTAACATTATCTTCTGTATGTTTCGTCTGTGTATTTATTAGTTCACGCCATGATAATTCCTCTAAAAAGGCATGGTCATACTCCCTGGTGAATTCTGCAAATTCTAAATCAACTTCATCAGGGGATATATCTTTTGGCACAAGAAAAGAATTCCATTCCAAATATATATTTGCATTTTTTTCACTCATCATCTGGTAACAAGTTCCATAAAGCAAAATCCAGTCACCATCTCTATTTGGAAGTTTTGTCATAATTAGGCTGGCTTGCCAATCTGACACATTTGCTTTAATCCAGTTTCCCAAATCTTCATTTCTTTGAGGCAATAAAAAAACAGTGAATAGGTTTCTCTTTTGCAGTACAATTGGAAATGACGGATCTATTCTTACGAGAGGTGTACGAAAAGTACCAACATACTCATTTTCAAGTTTACCATTCAGCAATAACCACCCATAAAGCTCATACAATGCAGCCTGCCCATATTTAAATGCATAATTATCTTTGAGTTGTCTACGGTAACTAACTTTTTCGTATTCTTCGTTTTGTAACATTGAACAAACATCTTGGTCATAGCCTAAACACTCTGCCATATTTTGCAACATACCATAAATCTGGCTAGAAGTATAATATGTCTTATGGCAATAATCTGGTATAAAGAGTGGTCTTATATAAGATTTGTCATAATCATAATCAAAAACAGAAAACAACGCCCACTTTTTTTCTATTTTATCTGACCATTTCACATCTGCGTACTTATAGAGCAATTCTCTATTGTGCAGTTGACGGAAAGTTACTTCAGCATAGCTATAAAGCGTCTCCAAATCATCCAATAGTACAACATTGGTAGTGGTATGATTCTGTAAATATTTTTCCAATATGTCGATACACTTCTTTAATGTTTTCCAATCTTTTGAGTGCAGCCCTAAGCCTGTAACAACTGATATAACAGCCTCACGGACAAATGGATCACTTGTATTTAGCAATAATGAGCAAATGCGCAAACCTTCATCATTATTCTTCTTTATTATCAAAAATGCTTGTTTGCAAAAATTCTCTCTATATTCAATATCAGTGATGCCGCACATAAGCAATGCAAATGACAGCAAATCAGCATTTTTGAATTTATTTGAAACATATCTGTCATGCAATATGGAATATGCTTCTTGCATAACATCATAAGTTGCATACTTGCTGTTCCAATATTGGTCCAATATGCTTCCACTCTGTTTCGTAAAAAATGGAAGAAATGAAGAAATATAACCTATATTATAAGTAGATACCTTTTCATACAAAGCGTTAAATAGATGTTCTATTATTTTTGTCGTACACTCTGTTTCTGTTAAAATATTGACAAACGATTTTCGTCCATTATCAGAAGTGAGAAATATATCCAAATTATCTATAGCTGCATTTATAACCTCTGGATTTGGCATAATTTCGAACCATTCTTTGTGATAATGTATAGGTACAAGGTAGAAAAGACTTTTTATTATATCTTCTGCCAATGTATGACGTTTGTCTCCGAAGAACTTACCTTTATTACTATCAATAAACGACTTGAAATCTTCCTCCTCACCACACCTATGCAGTATACTTTTTGCTATGTGAAAACCTGCAACCATGTCATAAGTGTACTGTACTTGTTCTTCACCATTGTTTTTTTCAAAAGTAAAGCACAAACCTTCATTTATTAGATCGTAGACTTTGTCATCAAATATTTTTGCAAATTGATTATAAAAATCCAAATAGCGAGTATCGTTTTCAAAAAGAATATAAGATGCTCTATGGAGATTTTTTTCTAATTTATGCTTTGCCAGTTTGTCTATTTTACCTTTATGCATGGATATATTTGATAATAGTTGATTACTATAATCATCCATACATGAAACTAAAGAATAGTTGTTGACTACGATATTACTTTTGTTTTTGTTCGTAATACAAAAGATTTTAAGCAACAATGGATTTTCAAAAGCTCCAAAATCTTCAACAGTAGCATTTCGTATTTCATATTTACTGAAATATTTATCCACGGTTACTTCCAAATCCTCCTTTACCAACCCATTTAGTAATATATGGTTTTCTACCTCTGTATAATTATCCACCCCATATATAGCTTGTAAGTAATCGGTCTTATCACGGCACGTTGTCACAAGAAGCAAGTGAGAATGCTTATCCAACAGAACTTTTAATGCTGGTAGCTCTTCCTTCCATCTTTCTTCGTTTGGCGCAGTTTCATTTAAACCATCAATTATAATAGGCAACTTACAATGATGAACTCTGGCCAAGAAGTCCAAACAGTCAAGCATATCAGAAAATGACATACTACCATTAAGGCCTAATCTTTCTAATACGAGAGATTGGAAACTATAACAATTTCGGAAAGAGCTTCCCATGAAAAACAATACTGGCTTATTTCTTTTCAGCATATTATCAGTCAGAGAACACGCTAAATGAGTCTTTCCATACCCTGGTTTTGCAAAAACCTGGAAATATTTCCTACTTAACAATAGGAGGAAAGAAGACAGGTTTTCTTTAGAGAAATCGTCATCTTTAGTCAAAACGCTCTCTAAAACTCTCGCTCTTCGTGCCAATTCTGTCAGATAGTCATTCAATCCTCCATATTCATCATGTCCCTGAGAATATATTTGTTGGAATTCTTCATTAACTATTTGAACACGAATTTGTCTGTTATTACAATATTCATCTATCAGAGAAAGTAACTCTTCTGCTTTAGATACAATGTTGTCTCTATTATAATATAGGGAATATATCTTATCTATTAGCCGATAACGAAGTACAAAATCTTCTTGGTAATAATTAATAAATCGGTTTGATAATTTACTGTATCCCCAATCATAAGTATTTAAAATAGGCATCTTCCTATCATTATCAGCATGCTTTTTCAGTCGAGAAATAAAACCATTGATTTTTTGACTGGCAACATTCTCGTCAACAACACTTAACAGGGAACTTTCAAAATCACTAGCCGTATGAAGTTCCACATCATATTTACGTTTGAGTACTTCCAACGTAGTGCATGAAATTTCAAAGAGTGTATTTAGTCCAATAAACTTCTCGCCAAAATAGTATTTGAAAATTCCATTAAATTGGGATGAATTCTTTAAGTAAAAGTCCTCAAATATCTCTCTATGCCAGCTCGCAAAATCACAAGAACAATTGATTGTTCTCAAATCGGCAACCAATTTATCCCACTCTTTTTGGACAAAACTGCCTGGTGTACAAACTATCCATAATTTTAAATTGGGACGATATGACATTGAAACTTCAAAACCCTTTCGAAGTTCTTTTTTGTGATCTGCATCCAAAGGAGAATTGCTATCATCTTTTGCTCCTCTCCAATACTTGGCTTGCCATCCTAAGACATCACCTTGATTATAGGTTTTACCTCCAAAAGTTAAGGGCTTTTTTAGTTCAATGTAAAACTCTGAACCTGGTGTATTATAGAAATACTCAATTTTTCCATAATCTTCAAACATACAAGAAGCGACATGAAAACAAAAGTGCTCAAACTCCAATCTCTCATCTCCATGGTTTTTCAAAAATGCCCAATTAATAATTTCACTCATGACAAATCGTTATTTGTGGATAATAGGGACAGTTCCCATGACATAAACTTTTATGCATACAGTCCACAGAGCAGTTAGATTTCCACTTTGTTCGATAGGAGTTAAACTTATGGTTCCAAATATCATAGAAAGCAAAATCTTTCAAGCTATAAGAATCCTTTCCTGCACTGAAGGAACATGGAGATACATTCATTTTATGATCTATGTAAACTGAAAAGAAAGCACCTTCACATGTATCGATAAATGAAGGATTTATATGTGAAAATTTTAACAACATTGGTACAAAGCAAGCATCAAAGCCAAAACGAGGTCTGACAATAGACGTTTCGTCAACAAGAGACAAGAACGCACGAAAAAACTTGTTATCTTGAATAACATCTTTTGCATTTGCTCTACCAGCAGGTTTATAAGTCAAAAAAACAATGGCATTTATACCATTTAACAGCTCATTATAACATCCTCGCAGAATCTTACACGCTTCTTCTAAATTATTCTTAGACAACACATAATGGATATTTGTCTTGATTCCTGCATCTATTAGAAAAGCAAGTTTCTTCTTTTCTAAATCAGCCATAGAGCTTACAGACAAAGCCACAGCACCTATTTTCCCAGATAAGCTACCGCAAATCTTAGGAGTTAATTGCATTCCATTAGTCGTAAAGTTGGGAACTATTGAACGTCGACAAGTTTCTGCTATGATTTCTATGAAATCTGGATGTTCAAGAGGTTCCCCACCACCTAAGGCGACTTGAAAAACATTGCCATATTGAGGATGATTCATAGAGTCTAATATGCGGCAATAATCCTCTACACTAAGGAATTCATTATTAATGCAACTATCTTTATAACAAAACGAACATCCCTTTGAACAATGATTGGATATAGATATATCTGCCAATTCTGGTACGGGGGCCCATGTTGGATTATCCTTTATTGTAGTTCCCCATCGCATAGTCATACCTGTTGTCGGGTCAGCTATAAAATGATAGTCAGCAATATGTCTTTCTAACATAATTAATACTGTTCTACTTGAGTTGCCCCAAAGCCATTCAATAAATCACTTATGTTCCTATTAAGTATAAGTTCTCCTTTTATATAAGCAAAAAGATCAGCCTCGTTCATCTTCAAAGGATCAGTATTGTCACCATTCATTTCCAACATTTCTTTTGAGACAGCACTTCCATCATCGTCATTAAACTGCATTAAGCAAGAATAAATCTCATGCTCATGAAGATAACTTACCGTTCCGTTTTCTAAAAGATAATTCTTCAATGCTTCTGCGATGCGAATGGTACCCTTCATGTTTTTAAATTCTCTGAAGTTATCCAAGAAGCAATTCACGATATTTAAATTCATAGTCACTATATAGCTTACAGAACTACTATTTGTAACAAAATCCGTACGTAATTTCATTGTTAATTCCTCATCATTTAATGTTATTGTTAACTTTACACCAGTCTTTATTCATCAATTCCTCGATGATACTATGAATCTTCAAAGCATATTTTGTTCTAGGATGATTGCCATACTGTGTTCCTCTCAGAATACCTTCATAGAAGATGGTTACGATGATTTCAGTCTGTTTTCTGTACCTCATATATTCCTGTTCATCATATTCCTTGTTGTGCCAATAGTAGGAACTTGCCCAATAGCGCTTATGGTTATCCAGCATCTCCGTTGCCAGGAAACCATACTTGACGAGTGTCGCTTTCTTGGTCTTCATCAGTTCATTCATCTTGCTGTGGAACACCCCAAAGGCATTTAACGACATACCTTCCATGATGGTTTTCCATTCTGCACTCTTTTTCTTAACAAGAGCTTGGTCTGCCTCTACCTTTGCCGTAACCTCATCCTCTTGCTTCATCCGCTCTTCCGGTTGTGAACACTGGTAAAATTATAGGTGTTTCTCTCATAGTTTCTGTTTCATTATAGTTGTAGTTAATAATTTACAGGAGTGATTTCTCCATGTCGTTTGGCTCACGAGTCACTGTCATCGGCTCACCCTCAAATGGTGTCTCTGGCATCAAGTCCATCAACTTCTTCTTCATGCCTCGATGATTGGGGTATTGTCCTGCTGTCTCTTTGATATAGCGGCATACCTCCTGGCGTTTCTCCTCGTTGTTCCATATCTTGACAGTTTCCACCAGGGCTTGATAGCTGTCGAATATCAGTTTACCGATACGTCTTTTGTATTCGCCTACCAATTCTTGTATGTCATCACGATTAATGAGCAGCGGTATATGCTTGCACAGCGCCATGGCGATGGCATACGCTGCATCGGGTTTGTTCTTCTCCAATATCTGTGGGATAGATTTCTTGTGCCATCGCTCCAGCAGACGCAGCTGAGCCGTAAGGTCATCATTATCTTTTGGCTCAAAGCTTACTTCCTGCATCAGATATTTGGAGTATTCCTCTTCATAGTCCACGCTCAGCCCTTTCGGAATATAGTTGATTCTCGGTCGCTCCATCTTGGCGCGATACCGTTGCTTCTCCATGGACAGTTTTCTCTTCTCGTTCCATTTTATGCGCAACAGCTTTTCTTCCCTTATCTGGAGTTCAACATCTCTGAACTCAGGTGTATTCATTACCTCTGCCGTCATACTTCTTGATGACTTTTGTCAGATACCGTCGCCATGCCTCCTTGTTCTCTTCGGTAACGAATGGCGGACATTGCTCTCCGTAGAAAGTGTGCCAGGTGAATGACTCGAAGTCGAGGTGCCAGAGTAAGGATTTGTGTTGGGTGTTGTTTGGATTCATAATTCTTATCTGTTCAAAATATCAATAGTAAATTTAGCAAAACAACGATGGTTATTCTGCATATATCTTTGATTGAAAATATCCTCTTTCACTTCCTTTTCAGACCGATGTAGACATTTAGCAATTTGTAAAATTTGAGTTCTTGAATAGTTCTTTTTAAGTTTCTCCAATCGCAACGCTTCAATTTTGTGATAATCATATCGTTCTTGTAAGTGGAAAAAATCAACATATCTGTCATAAGGGTATTTTGCAACAAAGTAAATGAAATCCTTGCGTGGGCTCGTTAAGTGTCCTAATTTTACTTTTATCCTTTTGGGAAGATCAAAAGCAAAAGACGAAGGACTAAGAAATTTCAAATCATTTAGATTCACATTTGGTAAGCCTTCACGTTTTATCCGCTCGTTACAAACTGGACAAGAAGGAACGAAATTGAATAATGAAAGTGCTACAGGTGGACATTTTCCTTTTGGCAGAAAATGGTCTATATCAAATTGGCTTTTGGCTACACCTTTACCATTTTCTGTATATACATTGATATAAGCCATATCACAATAATGGCATGTATAAATCTTTAGTTCATCAGCATGCCTCTTGAAAAATGCAGAAATTTTGGAATCATATTTGTTCGTATATTTGAAAATATCCTGTAAGTCATGTAAACTTTTAGATGTAAATCTCTTTTTGGAACAAACTCGAAGAAATGCCTCATAGAATAATGCCAAGTCTTCGAAATCCATAGTCAATAAGTCTGCAACTGAATTATTCAACGCTCTGATGCATCCGTATTTGCGTTTCCAATTCTTCCATTTTGATTCAAGTCCGAGTCTTTTTCTTCCTCGTTTCGTAACTTTATCTGCTAAATCAGTGGCGAAAATGCCCATATAGTCATTGACTAAAACTGCAAATTCCTTACTCCCTTTGGACGGATATTCAATTGGCTTCATTCTTTGTTGTCATAAAAATCCACTAACTCATCAAACATTTCCCTAAGCTCCTTCTGAAGATACTCTTCACCGATGATACTGGTAACATAATCGAATTTGGATTTCCATTCTTCGAACTTTTTAGCCAGTCCCATATTTATGAGCCACCCTTGTTTGTTTTCGTTTTCTCTTAGTGATTCTTGATATCTTCTATGCTTGAAATAAAACTCAACAACTTCATTGATACATGATTGTGCTATATCACCTATAGTGCCTTGCAAGAAAAAAGATTCGTTCAGCAAATCAACAATATTTGCTCCAAACGTTTGTCCTTGTCGGCTTTCACTTTCTCCTTTTTGCAGACATAGGATGTTACTTTGTGGTATATCACTCAGCACAAATGGTGAATGAGTAACTAATGTTATATTAATGTCATAAATATTATCAAGTGGCACCGAAGTTATTGAATCCAATAATAATTTTACAAACTTACGTTGCAAATCAGGATGATAATATAGTTCTACTTCATCCATGAGCATGCATACATGGTGATATTTTAGAAATGACAAATGTTCTTTTTCTATAGAAACATCATGTAGTGTTGAATTTAAGTTGACAAGATGATACAACACGTTTCCTAATGTATAGGCGATTTGTCTTTCCCCAGAACTTAATCCTGTAAATGGTATCAACCCAACAGATTTTGGGTTGCTCTCAAACGTCTTCTTGTCTTCACGTTTTACAATCATCAATGTAACATCTGCGATAGGTGGAGGCAACAAATCTTCCTTTTGAAATTTGAAATTCGTAGTTGGTTTATTACGTTTCTTTTCACTTTCGTAAAAGAACTTTCCTTCATTTTCCTTTATGAACACATCTATGTCGTTGGCTAAAACGACATCTGCTTGAATAGCATAATATCCTTCTGTGCCCAGAAATACCAAGAATGCTAATTGTTGCCGTAGTTTCTTGGTTCTATGAGTTTGGTCGCCAAGTAAATCATGGATGTAACGTTCTATTTGATTCTCTTGATAACAGTTACCAATCAACCATTTCCAATCTCTTTCGTAAGGTTTATACGTTTGAATAATCTTCAATGTCTTGTATGCCACATACTCCCATGCTTGTCGTTTTAAATTAGGTAAAGATTCTACATTTTCATTAAGAATGAGCCGCATCTGTTTTGCCCAAAACTTACAAATTGGATTTATCATAGAAACAAATCTTTGTTTCAGGTATTCCTTCTCGTCTTTATTCTTATTTGCAGAGAGAAGTTTTCCTAAATACAGTTCTTCGAATCCCTCATATTCATTTTCGTCCTTATATTTAAACGTGAATCCTACAACCTCATATGTATTATTGATAATTCGCAAAGGAAATTCATGAATAGTCTTTCCTTCTACATTCGTTTCCAAGACCTCATAAAACGCAAGATTTACAAGATTATTCTTTCCAAGCATATTTTCCTTGCTGGCATTGATATAACCTTCTTCACGCATGGGATGAACTACAACAGGAGTTTGATAGCCATCATTCTTGTGAAACACCCCTTTGAGCCAAAAACAATCCTCTTGCTTCAAATGTTCTATATCGCCATACAACCTTTTCAGTTTTGCCACAGATGTTCTTTCACTATCATAATCTCGATAATTATAAGCATAGAGAGAATAATTGCTTACAATGGTATAAAACCATTCACTTAGATAAGCATGTTTGCCTTTTTGGTATTTCAGTGGTTCATCAACTTCACCATCAAACGGCTCTTTAAGTATTTTGGCAGTGTCACAATGATCATTCTCATCGATAGTTGATATACTGACATTTCTACCTTTAACGGTAAGTATTTTTACCTCATGATCCAAATAGACGGCAACCGAAGCATACACATGTTCTATGTAATGAAGATGCTGAGCACTCGAATAATTGAATGTTTCACCCAAAATAGCAGCCGAAAGATTGTTGAGAGTCCTCAAAATCATATCTATGATGGTACTTTTGCCTGTACCATTTTGACCAACAATGGCGCTTATACTAACTTTTACTCCATGCTCTGGTGAGTATAGCAGGAATTCAGAATCAAAAGCATCCTCTTGAATTGCCACATTAAAACCATTCTCAACATCGCCTGATATAGAAAAGCCATCATTGATATACAGCCAATCTTCACGACCATACAGGGACTTTTGCATCATTTTGGCATGGTAAATAGCATTCTCATTATTGGGAGAATACAACTTTATACCTATCAATTTGAATCCACGAGAAGCCATTACTTTATTACCATCCACCATAGAAATAGGATCCATCCAAGGGCGTTCTATTTTTATCATGTCTATATCTTTTATGGGTGTTGTTTGTCATATTCTGCATGCAAAACAAAGTTGCACAAGTAGATAATAGCACATCTAACAAGTTGCGCCAACCTAATAGTATTGAGTTCCAATTCTTTTTTCGATATGGTCAGCTGATATTCGGTACGAGACATAGGCTCGTCCTTAATAATTATCGACTTATGCTCCATATAATTGCGTAGCATTTTCAAGTCCTTTGTTTGTTCATCAACAACATACCAATCCGTTTTCATTCCATAAACATCCAACTTAATGTTATATAATCCCAATAATGGCATGTTCTGTGAATACGCCAGAATTTCCGACCGTATGTCTCCATTCTTGCAATTCCATATCTTGGCAAAGTCTATCTCATAGGATTTTAGCCTAATATCAATGTAGTTTGATAAGAACATGGCAATTTTATCGAATGTTGAATAGAAATTCTTATAAGCCATTTTTAGCATCTCCATATTCATGCCATTCTCATCATCATCTATAATTGTATACAGCATTTTCCGTGTGCTGATGAAACTACCTTTAATTTCTTCAAAGCAGCTTTCATAAAGAGCTTTTTTCTCTGGAGTGTCAACTATGTCTGGAAGTTTCACATTATCATATAATGACAGCATAGAATCAGGCTCAACATCATTATAGCGATTGATTCTCAGATAATGTTGACATATCCATTTTTCGTATTCACCATCTTGGATATTATCATAATCAATTAATGGTGCATCAAAAGAAGGAGAGGGCCATGAACAAATCTGGCTGAAATAAGGTGACAGTCTATCAAAAGTCTGTTGATACTTTCTTATTATTTGTTGGGCTTTTCTTACAATAAATGGTTCTTCTTCAGTCCAAAAGCTATGCATGTTCGCATAGGCAAAACCTTGATTCACTTCAACCTTTGGGGTATTGTTGCTATCTTGCAATGCCATTCTGTAGTATTGTTGAGCTTCGCAGAATCTTCCAAGATGATCATAAGCATTAGCTAAGCACAAATAAGCACGGCATGACGTTCTGAAAGCAGTAAGATACAATGCGGCCCATTCTTCTCTTTTTACACGAGTAATCAAATATTGTACATTATGGTAGTAGCTTACTTCCTTATAGACATATTCGTTGTTATAATACGCCTTACTGAAATCCAACTCTCGGCTTTTCAAAATTCCATAAGCATCTCCTAGAACACAATACCCTATCAACTGATTAAACAGATTTTCTTTTGGCCAGTCGGTTTGTTCCATCTTCGATAATTCAGCCATGAATGTTTCTCTGTCAACGGCTTTTTTATTAAACAAATCAACCAATAGAGCAAACTTGTTTATCTGTTCTGTTCTTTCTGTTATTTCTGATTGTTCAATGGAATATTTCATAATGAACTCTTGTAAAAAACATAATAAAGGAGACGGCGAACCGCCTCCCCGGTGTCAAACATGAGTTTGAATCACCTGTTTAATGTACTATACAATCGACATAACATCTTGACTAACGTTGAATATGTCAACATAATCAATTGGAATACCAAAGTACAACTTTATAGCAATACTTGACAAACCCATAATTGCGATAACACACTTGGCAGACTCCTCAAAACTCTGCCCTTTCACTTTGTTAATGAGTCGGGCTATCTTATGCCCGACCTAATTTAATTTTAAATTTTTCATTTGTTCAAGAAATTAAAATTTAACAATATAATTAGTCCACCCGATTTGTGGATTCCTTACGACTATCCTCCCGACCACCCAGCTCTTGCATTCTCGTAAGGTAATATTTTTACAAATCCCCATCTCCCAAAAACAAACTCATCATTGGGTAGAGGAGCATTTCCCAAAATCGTCACTCTTTCAGCCCCCTCTCAACACCAATCGAAGAGTTTCCTGTTATTGCAGCATACCCTCCAATCACCCCATAACATACTAACGGTATGAGAAAGGCAATCGCCATACTGCCCGTAGTATCTGCTATATACCCCATGATTACAGGAGTAACCGCACCACCCACTATCGTCATGATAAGCAACGAAGAAGCAAGCTTGGTTTTTGTACCCGTTCACAAAAACTTTCTTCTTCATTTGTTGTTTATCACTAATCATAGAGTCTTCGAAATCAGAATAGGGGAGATGTGAATGAGGAGTTTCCTCTAAGTGGTCTATTCTTTCTTTTCTTTTTCCCATTAATAATAGTTTGTGTTGTAAATATGTGATTTGTTTATCTTATTTGTGTCGTAACCTCCAGAAGAAATGCCGTGTTCTGAACACTGGTTCACTCAACGCCTCGGCAGGATAATATCTCACGATGTGCATATTTCTCCATATCTTCAGGAAGTATTTCTTTGCCATGCCTTGTTGTGTGAAATGCCCATACTTGGTGAAGTGCTTTCCGAAGTTGCCACCATTCAGTATCTCTGCTAGCAACAGTTTTCCTCGCTTTTCATCCATCGGAGCTATCATCTTATCCTCAGGTAATCCCAAAGCATCATGCAGCACATACATCACCGCCCTTGCAAACTTCCATAATCCGATAAGGGTAAGGAAGGACGGAGTCCACTACACTGCTTTTTGATTTATACGAGGTACAAATACGAATCCGTTTACGCTTCATTAGAAGAACAGCAAGAAATTGAACTGAGCCTCATTTGAATCCGAAATGAATCTCACGTAAACCTTAATAGAGTCCCACGTAAACTTTATCTGAGCCTCAAACCAATTCGAAATGAAGTTTATTTCAAAAGCAAATGAAACTTACTCCAAAAGCAAATGAAGCCTGTTTCAATTGCAAAAAAGCCTTTTTGCTTTACAGTCTAAGCAAAATCATGAGGGATAAATCCAAAATCGTGACTGATGCATGAGGGATAAATCCCCTTTTTTAGCAATCAGTCACGCATACGAATCCTTTAGCTATCAGCATCTTATCAAATTTAAATTTGAAAATCGTGATGGATGATAGATAATCTGCAAAAAACTGCGTCAACTGCATCATCTGCGAAATCCCAGAACAGAGCAGGTTCAAATTTGTGGGAGTGGAATCTGTGGGACTAGAAAGAGAAAAGAAGAATCCGAGAGATTACCTTCTGTGTTTAAGCCTCCAGAAGAAGTGCCAAGTCCTGAAGATTGGCTCACTTAGTGCCTCGGCAGGATAAAACCTCACAAAACGCAAATCCCGGCACAATCTCTGCAAGTTATGCCCGAAGGAACTATGTCCGAACCCATATCGTTCATCATATTGTCCGAAGTTGCCGCCACTCAATATTTCCGCCAACAACAACTTTCCCCTCCTCTCATCCATCGGTGCTATCATCTTCTCCTCCGGCAGTCCCAAAGCCTCATGCAGTACATACATCACAGCTCCAGTAAATTTTCTAAGTCCCAAACGTTTTAATTCACCTTGTAAGACTACTTGATTTTTAGATTTCATCCCATCTGTGTGCCACAGGTTTACCACAAAGTAGTAATCCACAATTTGCCTCAGTCCAATTCCTTCTTGAAACAGATGATTGTAGATATGGACAAGTTGATAGATAATATTAAATCTCGCTGTTGGTATAGCGAATTCCACTTCTTCAATACGTACCTTATGCAAAAATTGTTCTTCGGAAGTCTTCCTAAAGTACTTCTGCAAACGATGATTATGCAGCGGATTCTGCAAGTAACAAGGGCGATAATGCACTTCTACTGGAATTCCATTGATGTCAGGAAAGGATATATGATGATAACTCGCCTTTTCTTTTGGCAAAATGGAATGGACAAACTGAATTACTTCCGATGGCTTTCCCGATACCCAGATGTCAATGTCGCCAGCTGTGCGATGCCCCTGACAAGGATACATCAAGGCATTCCCTTGTCCTTTCAATATGCAAGAGCGAAAGCCTTTCTTCTCAAACCATGCAGTTACTTTGCCAACAGCCTCGTCTAATTGATGATTGCGTTTTTCTATCTGCCTGCATATCCCCATCCAATTCATCAGTAAGTTAATATCCATCTCCATCGAATCACCTGCAGATTTAGTTGCATCGCTCATTTTCTGGATTCCATCAAAGATTACACCCATCAATGACTGCTTTTGGGCAATCTCATAGATACTCTTCCATTCTTCTTTCTGAATTAGAGGAATATCAGTAGAAGAGCCGATTGTCAAACGCAACAGTTGAAAAAACTTGTCGTATATTTCAATCATCAGAATAAAAAATATGCTTTACTTCTCGTATTTCTTGTAGATGCCCGTTACTTGCTGGGCTATCTTGTCCCAATCATACTTGCCCATATCATAGTTGATGTGCTGTAAGGGCTGCTCTATTATTTTTCCGAGCTTCTGCGACAACTCGTCCACGTCGCCGCAATGGAAGTAGTCGTCCTTGGGCAAGCCTACCTCTAAATTGGCAGGGATGTCGCTTACCACAACCTTCACACCATAGCTCATTGCCTCCAACAAAGCGATGGGAAGTCCCTCGTGTGATGAAGGCAAGCAGTAGCACTTACAGTTGGTCAGGAGCGAATGGAGCTTCTTGCCTTTGATAAAGCCAGTCAAGATTACACCGTTCTTACGAGCCATCTCCTTCAATCCCATTGAGTAGTTGTCTTCGAAGTCTGTGTCACCAGCCAATACCAACTTCATGTCCTCCAAAGAATCTTTATGCGCCTTCTTCCATTTTACGAACGCCTCTACAAGATGGTGCAGATTCTTCTCAGGAACAAAACGGCACATACCCAAGACATACTTACCCTTCTTTATTCCAAGTTCGTTGAAGTACTCAGGATATTCGCAAATCTCTGGTTCAGAGACACCATTATATATAAGGTGTACGTTCTTTGTCCTGCCATACTTCTTGGCAATAAGGTTCTTAATGACGTTTGAGATGACAATGACGTCATCCGCAAACATACATCCCATCCTCTCACCCATCTTCAGGATTGTCTTGGCAGCAAATCCCCACTTGTCCCTGTCATAGTCGGGACCATGATGCGTGAAAACCACCTTCATCCCAAACAACTTGGCATAGGGAACGAGCAAGGCAGGACCGATAGCATGAATGTGCAGCACGTCAGCCCCAAGTTTCTTTGCCTTGTTGATAGCACGGAAAGTATGGATGATAGCCTCAAACGACTTCTTCTTAGGTGATGGAATAGTGACAAGCTTCACGCCATTCCATTCCTTCAAATCATCCTGAACATAATTGGAGCGACGTATTATCGTCACATCAAAGCCACGCTTTGCTACACGCGGGAAAAGCTCCTCGCAATGTGTCTCCACGCCACCCATGATGTTAGGAACACCACGAGTGCCTGTTACTACTATTTTCATTTGAATTTATTTCTTTAGGAATTGGTTGTAGAATGCTATCAACCTTGGATAATAATTTTCAAGACTTAAGTTCTCATGCGCAAACTTCAAAGCGCCGGCACTTTGTTTAGTGTATTCATCTGCCGTTAAACCGTCTGCAAGAACCACCTTACTTCTCAAGTTATCGGCATTTCCACTCTCAAACTGGAACCCAGTCTCACTTTCAACAACAATCTCAGGAATACCGCCTATTCTGGCACCAATAACAGGAGTACCGACCGAATATGCCTCAATAATAGTCATAGGATTGTTCTCATACCATTCTGACGGTACAATGACGTAATATGCATTCGCCACTAAATCTTGCAGTTCCTTTCCACGTTTGTAGCCTAAGAATTCCACGTTCTTCATGCCGTTGCTCTCCACAAACGCCTTCAATTCATCTTCCTTAGGACCAGTGCCGACAATCTTCAGATGACATTCTGGCAAACCAATGAAAGCTTCAAGTAATGTCTTCACGCCCTTCTCATAAGACAAACGTCCGAAGAACAGGAAGTATTTGTCTTTAGGCATCGCTTTAGGATGACCAGCTATAGAAGTAGAGAAATTATAGAGCGTAATGTTCGGTATATTCTTCACTGCTGGCATATACTTCTCCTGTATATCCCTCGCAAAGTTGCTCACATACAGGAAACCTTCGATATATTTGGCAGGATTGAAGAAAACGTTGCGGAAATACTGCTCTGCTGCCATCACCGCACTCATCACCTTGCTGCCTTTACAACAGGTATGCGTAAAGCATTTATAGAAGTACTTACCCTTACAATCCTCACAAATCCGACCACTGCCATCCCTGAATGTATAGGCAGGACATACGATACGATAGTCATGTACGGTGAATAAGATTGGAATATGATATTTCCTCAAAACCGGAAAGATGGAAGGAGTAATCTGTCCCCACATCAGATGAATATGGGCGATATCAGGACGTTCGTCCTTAATCAACTGTTCCATCTTCTTTGCAGCTTCAAAGTGATAGAAATAGTTAACCATATTCTTCACCTGTTTCAAAGGTCCCTTTCGGGTTTCTTTCGACTCAGGGAAATACTTGCTATAAGGTGAAGGATTATTCTCCTCCCACTTCAAGGTAAAGTAAACTACTTGGTGACCATGCTCCTCCAACAGCTTACCTGTATTAAAGCAAACAGTCTCTGCACCACCTTTATTATAATTATATACGTCGATTAATAGTACTTTCATTTTTCTATAAAGCAAAACATATTACTATAAGCAAATGGCTCATTGCAATCAACAAATACCAAAAAACTCCTCAAAGCTCAAAGATGACCATTGTGACTTTACCCAAGGCTTCAGAGGAGCAAAATGCCGGAGACTTTTTAATGGTCTTAATCTCCTAAGTGATTTTAAAGGTTTCAAATGACGTAACGGCTTAAGCATTCCTCCCATAGCATACTCAGAAAAGAACACATAGTATCCGTTAACGTCAATTATCCAATTGTTATGCAACCAACCTAGACAGCATCCATTATAAGACCAGACCTTATCAGCATGAAAATAAGCCAAAGGATAACCATCAAAACTATACAAATAAATATTATCCATCGTATAACATACAGCATAACCATTTTTATCGTAGAATGTCATTATATCCTTAATGTTTTAATTGCTTGTACATTATTGCTTTTTTATAAAAAGCATCTTCATCACCAATGACTGGAATATTGGCATTATGGGTAATCGCAATTACTTGGCGATTTATTTGTAAAATTGACTTGAAGTTTGAACTGCCTATTTTACAGCAATCTTAATCTATTCGTTTAAGTTTGCCTTCTAGCATCATACCATAGAAAGTAGGCTTGCCATCAATTTCCTTAGCAAAGTTCTGCTTCCAAGTCAACTTATAGAGCACGGTATTCTTACAGATTTTCTTCCATAACTCTTCATTGTATGGCTGTCCCAGAACTTTATATAACTCATCACAATATTTATTATTAGGCTTAATCTGCTCAAAAGCTTCTGCCACCTTTTTCACATGTTTCTGTGACAACACAATAGCATAATCAGTTAGCAGATAGTCAACCAATCTATCGTAATGTTTCCAATAATTATAGAGGAAATCTCTAACTACTGCATAGACATAACGATGGTTATAATCGCAACCTAACGAATAGTTTGCAAAAAATCCACTAGCAATAGAACAATGCAAGTAATCAGGGCGCTTGATAGACCATAGAGGCATTTTCATATAATCCTCAAAGCTAGAGCCCGTACAGAAGAATGTTGAGTCTATCCAAATTCCACCATAACGAGCCAAAAGATTCAAACGCAACAAATCCGAATAGATAGTTCTTGAGATAATACCTTTCTTACGCTTCTCCTCCAACCAATCAGGAAATTGCACATAATTCTTATAATTATCATCAGTAATAACAATCACCTCATACTCTCCAGCATTTCGCTTGATAGTATTCACGCAAGCCTTAACTATTTCCGGTGCATTATCAATCCCTTGCCACCAACAAATCCAAATTTTGTTTCGCAGCTTCTCATCGCAATCAGGCATTGACTCCTGCACCTTATAATTCTTCCAATAATCCTTGAACTTATCCTCAAGGAAATCAATCATGATTTGATGTTTCTTCATCAATCTATTCCTCACACTCTCAGGCTCCTTAAAGCCATTGCGATTCATGATTTGTATATCAATCTTCGCCCAAAACGTAACAACTGCCGCCTTGACGGAAATCACCTTAGCCACATCACAAGATGCCTTGACCTCCTCAAGGCATCTGTGAAAAATTCGCTTAAAACTATTATGTTTATTTGCCATAATTATTCTTCATCCTTATAATTTTTTATATACCTTTTCTCCATTCTCCTTTATCAACATCATAGGAGAAGGAATTACTACACTATTAGATGGAACGTCCTTAATGACTACAGCATTAATTCCAACAGTTGAGTTATCGCCCACTGTTACTTTTCCACAGACCTTTGCTCCTGCTGAAACTCTTACATTATTACCTATATTAGGACAGCCATATCCATATTTTTTACTATCATTCCATCCAATAGTTACCTGCTGATTTATCCAACAGTTTTCGCCTACTTTTTCAGCACCGATTACTGTAGCAAAACCATGCTGTATGTACGTTCCTGCACCAAAGTTTTCAGATTTTGTCCAAATATATAGCGTTGACAATGGAGGCAAATAGCTCAAAAATAACTTTTTCTTTCCCATACGGAGATAGAATACATTACGGTATTCTTTCAGAAAAAGCAGAAGCCACATTAAATTCAATACTAAAACTTTACCCCCCCAATAGGATTTTGCTGTTTTGAGCATTGTACCCAACGAACAACATCCTTATCAATTATACACTTGTTTCTTGCGAAAAGATAGCATATAATATGAGGTATAGTCAACCATCCAAATAACAAAAAAAATATTTTTTTCATATCGATTATTATTATTTATGTATGAAACTATAAGGTTGATTTTAGATAATCTTCATACTCCTTTTTCTTTTGGGATATCTTCTCTAAAATTGCATCTGTATCAAAGACTTCTTTCAAAGAAGCAATTTTCTTCTCTACATCAAAGTCCAAGTTACCATTATCGTCACAGCATCCACAGAAACCTTGCGGGTAAAGACCAAAGTCCTTTAACAATGACACGTGCTTTGAATCACCCTTTGCAGTACTCAGCTCTTTACTGTCTTTAATATAAATAAGAGCAGGGACATTATTTTTCAAACAGAAGACACAGTCATGGAAACGATGAGTAATAACGAAATCGAAATATTTATATATTCCAAACTGTTCAAGTGGTGACATATCATTCAACATTACGTCTGCCCAAGTATTAAATCGTGGAGCAAATACTGTATAGCCCAACTTATGCAATTTCTGAACCATTTTTCTCGGCCATTTTTCCGAAAAAGTAGCATGAATCAAAACAGACTTTGGCGGGATAACAAGATTTCTCTTTTTAATGTACGCATCTGTAAGATCATAATCTGGATTTAAAGTAAAGACTGGATCAGATATGTATCTAACATCCTTATCTGAAACATAGTGCATAAACAAATCCTTTGTAGCCCTATCCCTGACAGCAATACCATTAAACTGAGAAATAGCCTTTCCCAAATCCTCTTTCTGCTTCATGGAAAGACTTTCATACTCAACATTTTTAGAAGATGCAGCTATAAGATACTTTCTTGCATTAACATCTTTCAGCCAATAAACTGTGAGCCCATCATAACCTTCAGGCACCTTATCCAACTCCAAGAGAGTATCCGCCCCCACATATATCTTATCGTAGTTACGCGAAGACACAAATTTCAATGCCTCTTCAACATCTTTAATTAGATATTCCTTATCAACGCCCAAACTATCTTTTTTGAAAAGTTTATACTTTTTCTCCATCTTATGATAAAACGGATATGTCAAAAATGGCACATACCTCATATACTTACTAAGAGCAATAAAAGTATGAATTGGAACTATTTCTACTTCATCATTAGGATAAAATTTCTTCAGTTCCATATAAGTGGCATAAGCCTGGAGGTTTGTTCCACAGTTATTCAAATCTCCATAATATGTTAAAAGCCCGATTTTCATATTTTTTTATGTTTAAGTTTTTTACAAAGGGATGTTTACTCGCTCCCCTTTCTGCTTTATTATCATCGATTTGGCAGGTACAACAACCGAATCGTTTGGTATGCTCTTTACCACTACGGCACCAGCTCCAACCTGGCAGTTGTCACCTACAGTTATGTCGCCTAACACAATGGCATTTGCCCATACCGACACATTATCGCCTATAATTGCTTCCTTACAGTTACGACTGCCGACAGTAACATTCTGACCGACACGGAAGTTTCTTCCTATGCGCTGGGCATTGACCACTGTGCCCCAACCATGACCTACATAGAAACCACCACCTACATTCCTAGGATTGGTCACCAAATACAAGTTGCTACGCCCAGGCATCCAAAAGAAAACGAAACGTCCCAACTTGCCCAAACGCCAATAAAAGACACTGCGAAATTCCGGATAGACCATCATCAAGAAGACGAACGCCCATAGGTTATTCTTTTGCTCTAACCCTTTTATTGACTTATAACGTAAAAGGTCTGCAGCAATCATCCCCCCCCCACAACTAATACGCAATGCTAACCAAGTTAATACCTGTGGTAACAAAACCACACAGCCTACCAAAACACGAATGTTATTTTTCATCAATTATTTTTTTGTTTAAATATTCTTTGTATATCTCAGATTCTGCCAATGCCAGTTTGAGCACCACCTTCCAGTGATTGCTTCCATATTCCACAGCATCCATCAAAGCTGTATTTTTCAATTTTTCCAAACACCGGGATAAATCATCCTTTTCCTTTAAATCTACTTGGATGATGTTTTCTATTTCCGTGTAACACGCAGCAGCTTCTGTTTTAAAGCGTTCAAGTAACCCAAGTTTTTCGAAATGCCTCTTTATCAATTCAAACTTTTCCTTGTCTATACCGTTTGAATTATCCAAGCGATACTCAAAGTTTGGACAACCATGAACATCAATACATATATCCACAAACAAATACTGCTCATCAGGCAACGCATCATAATAATAATTTATAATGAATGGCTTGCCGTCAGGCGTCGTGACATCTTCACCTTTCTTCGTATTACATATTGAGCAGCAAGGCAGCAAGTTCAATGCATTAATGGCAAACTCAGGATACTTCTCCTTCGGAAGAATATGTTCAGTGGTGCCGGCATTACTTAGAGTACAGTAAGGACACTTACGCAAATAGGTCCGCTTGTTATGCGAATCAATCCATTCACGTATGTCCTTTACTATTTTCTTTTTACTACCATACAAACCTTTCAACAATTTTCTATTATTATCTGTGAATGTGGTAGCCGGCAACAATGAGTGAACTCGCTTTTGTGTAAAAGCTACATTGTATTTTTCATACTCTGCTTTTACGTCTTTCTCTATCAGAGTAAGACTTTCCTTGGCCTCTTTATCTTTCTTTGCTTCTACCGCATTCCTGTATAATTCAAATGGATCCCCTGTATAAGGATTAAAGTTAATCATTCGCCTTAACCTCCAATTGACGTCTTATATACATATAAAGGTTCATGCTCATAGGCAGACCCTCAGTCTTAAGAATCTGCTCAATCTGTTCGCCATCCAAGCCCTTTCTTATCATCTCTTGTATAACATAGCCATAATGCTTGTCAATACTTGATCTTCCAAACACATCTTCCGTTATAGTTGTCAAATTCTCGCCCAATGTTTCTGTGTTCATTCCTCTTACGTAAGGTTCTTTTGTTTCAGCATCTTGTTCCACAACGAGTATATTACGTGCAAGCAGTTCTTGCAAAATCACAGCAGAATGTGTGGCTACAATACAAGCCGACTTAAATTCATTGCATATTTCGAATATGATACGTATGAGTTTTGTTATGGCATTGGCATGGAGGTGCACTTCTGGCTCGTCGAAGAGAATCAGAGAATTCTCTCGCATGTGGGCATATAGTTCCGTGATAATACTGGTTATCATAGCTTGCCCACTACTCATTTTGTTTATGAGTTCCAGAAACTTATTTTTGTCTATTTCATTGTGTTGTTTGAAAACCACTTCTAATAAGCCTTCATCAACAACTTCTTTCAGTGTAAGATGATAATCGTATATACGATGCTTATAGACAATTTCATCGAGAGATCTCTTTAAACGGCTTTCTTTATCAGTCTCCGAGAGCAACTCATTGTCCCTATTTCTCAATCCACAATAAACGAAGTTGAAAGATGATTTCTTTGTTAATTGAAACAAATTATCGAAAATACTATAGGATATGGCTATCACCTTTGAGAAATCAGGTCTGTGTCCTTTCTCAAACATATCGCCACCACCATCATGCAATGCTTTAGCAAGAGAATAAAGAACAGATGACTTGCCTGATCCATTCTCGCCAATCAATGCCTTTACTCTATCCAGATTCCTGACATTGTCTAAGTTGCCGAAATTAAACGCCACAGGTATATTACCGTCATAGTAAGGTATCGTTGCCTGAAGTGTAAAATTATATCGATTCCTCAAATCTATCCCCTCAAGAATACCATGAACGTCTCTAAGAGCACGATGTGCATAATCATTCCTCAACAACGACTTCTGAAAGGAAATCGTGTACTGATATCTATCAGCAATGACTGAGAAATAAGCAGCATCACGCAATGCCCACATAATACTCTTGTAGTCATTAGGGAACAATTTCTTAATATTGTCATAATAATCTTCATCTTGACCAACAGAACAAAAATTGTATGGCAACTCTGTAAACTCTGAAGGTATTACATCCTTAGTCACCAGACTGTCTGCATTCATAATTTTAACAGTACCAATATTTTGCTGCTGTTTGTCTTCAGACACATACGAAAGGCTAAATGTAGTTTTACGACCAAAATCGTCCCAATAACAACTTGCAAGTTTAAAGCAAGGAAATAATAAAGGAGCTTTATCAACGAAGAAATAAATACGATTTCGAGGTACATCTAAAGGACGGTCTTCCGCTATGGCTTGTTTGTCTATCTCATATACAGGCAGCCCATCATCTTCACCTGTCAAAATATAGCAGAGATGTTCATCTTTCAACATTTCGTTAATTGCATCAACATAATGTATGATTTCATCTTTTGATCTTCTGACCTTTGTAGAAACCACCTCATTCAGAAACTTGAAGAACACTTCATCCGAAGCCTTCAACAAACCAAATCTGGATATGAACACATATTCATCATCCCAATCTGAATTGTTTATTAAATGCTGAACCGCATCCTCATAAGCATCCTCAAACCTCGGATCTTCAGAGGCAAGCAAATGAAGATTCCAAATACGATCAAGCATTCCCACTTCATCTGCCTGTCCCCAAATATTTCCTAAAGCAAGAATGCCCTTGAAGATTTCATATTTCTTCTCCGAAGTCATCATTGTATTTCCGTATACTCCATATAATCTTTGCGCTTTGATACTGCCACCTTATATTCATCCTTATAAGAACCAACACCTATCAAAACACAAGGCATCTCATACTCTGGAATATCCATGACCTTTTTTATGTAGGAAAGTTTACCTTGCTTCTGCCCCATCGTAAGAGGAATAGCAGCTAATCCTTCATAATGCAGAGCATATAAAAGGTTCATTGCATAGATACCTCCATCAACATACACTTGATGTAATTCATTGATATTATAGCCACGCTGATCACCACAAATAAGAATCGCAATTTGCATGTCTTCATAAAATCCCTTACAACCACCTTGCATCTCAAAAATCTTATTCTTCAACAATTCATCCTTATATACATAAATCTTGTAGCTTTGTCGATTACATGCAGAAGGTGTACGTTCGCACATTTTAAGTGCTGAGAGAATCTTATTGAAATCAACTTTCTCCTTTCCAAAATCACGAACAGAGAATCGAGATTGCGAGAAAACATTAAAAGAGGATTTTCTTTCATCAGCAAGTTTACTTAATGTCTTCACATAGATGCCGGCATCTGCATTCGAATCTATCTGTATGCCGTTTTTCCTGCAGAAATCATCGAGCAATGATATTATATCATTCATATCTGCCCCAACATGCTGATTGAACAATATATATTTTTCAATAACCGTACATACCTCACATGCAAACTCTAAATGACCATCTATATTAAGATAATGCTGCAAATCTTTCAACAGATTACGCACTTTCTGTTTACCGAAGCCAACCTTAACGCTTCCAATTGACATGCCTTTTTCCAAAGCATGAGCACGAATAGCCAAGTCTGTCTCCATTTTTCTCGGATTTTTATTGCGTGCTCCATTACCAATATATTTAGTATCAATAAGGAGTTCCTGCCAACGTTCATGGCATAAGCGTAGGAACAATACCCACTTCGCATTCTTTAAATATTCTTTAATCATAAGATAGAATTGAAATATTCAATATACTTTTTAGAAACAGCTTCCAAGCTATTGTTTTCAGCCACATAAGTCTTTAGATTATCTTTCATCTTCTGATAATCAGAAGTGGACATCATCGCAGCTTTAGTGATGGCAGCTTTCAATGATTCTTTATCGTTTACACGGAATAAGAAACCATTCTCACCATCCTCAACACGCTCAGCAAAACCGTCAATATCACTGGCTATTACAAGAAGGTTGTAATTGTAAGCTATCATGTGGGGACCACTTTGTGCCACATCTTGATAAGGAAGCATAAAGAATTGATGTTTGGTAAACAACTCCGGAATTTCCTCATCAGGTATGCGCTTGAAATAGGTAGAGATGCTCTTGCAATCACCTATCTGCTGCAAAAAAGCCTCCTTGTTCATTCGACAATTGCCACAAATATTGAGATGCACTTTATTCTGTATATTTTCAGGCAACTCCTTCACAGCATCAATTAGCAAATCAAGGCGCTTATTAGCCACCACATTACCAAAAAACAGAAAGTTTACTTTCTTTTCATCTACCTTATAATTATCCGTCTGAACCTTTCCGAAATCCTTCACAACCATCGGTGCATAGAAGAAAGACTTCTTTGGATAATGCTCCTTAAACCATCGTGCCGTATGCTTGGAGAACATTTGGAAATAATCATTCAGAAAGAATTCCATTTTAACTGCAATCTTTAACATAAGTGGCCATACAGGATATGGATTTACATTATGTGCAGCATGAACAACACATTGATTGTTTCTTTTAGACAAAAGTAATGTTGGATAGTAAAATGGAAAACCGTGAAATGAGGAATAAATAAGGTCGAAATCTTTTATGTGATACTTGCGAAAAAGATTATAATAAAACCATATATTTCTAAAATCCTTGAGTCGATAGAGTTGTTTAATACAAACATATTCATCAGCTAATGGGATTGAATTAGGACCAACAACAAGCCAGGTTATCTGGTATCCACTATGTTCTTTTAGATACGGAACAATCTCCTTGTCCGTATCAAATGACCATGATTCTGTAAGCCAAAGTATTTTCTTCATCTCAACAGTTCTTTGATAATAGCTAATAACCCACTATTTTTATTCTCCTCCACCTTGATACTCTTCTTAACCCCAGCATTCTCGCCAGCTTCTACATCACGATGGCTATCACCAATCATATAGGATTCTGACAAGTCAATGTTGAAGTCTTTTGCAGCCTGCAACAAGAGCCCTGGCTTTGGCTTGCGACAATCACAATGGCACTTATATTCAGGGCGTTCACCCTCAAAGCCCTTATCGGTATGGTGAGGACAAACATAGATGGCATCTACGAAAGCACCAACCTTGCCAAGTTCCGTTTCCATCTTATCATGGATAGTCTGCAACTCCTCAAAGGTGCAATCACCACGAGCAATAACAGGCTGATTGGTTACAACAATAGCAAGATAACCGCTCTTGTTGATAGCCTTGATTGCTTCTGCAGCACCTTCAATCAACTCGAATTGCTCAGGCTTGGTTACAAAACCTACCATCTCATTGATAGTTCCATCTCTATCCAAGAAGATAGCCTTCTGCTTGTTCTTCAAGTTGCGAGCATGAACCTTACCGCTTTCGATATCCTTCTCTGTCTCATAGAATCTATCAGGAGTACCCATATCCTTGATATACTCAGGAGTATCGTATGCGAAAATCTTACCACTTGGGATATTTGGCTTCAACACATCACGATCAAGGTCTATCTTATCCGGAGTCTCAGGATGGCGAGGAACAAAGTTCTTCATCGTTTCCTTCAAGAGTTCTGGAGAAATCAACTCGATACCGGCATTCACTCGGTTCTTGTAATAAGTACGCTCATCCTCCTTTGCCATCCATCGGATTACACGATGAGTATCCTCAGGCATACCGCCTACAGTCTTAGGCGCATCAATCTCTGTTACCAACAAAGAACTGTCGTATGGATGTCCGTTTGGATGAGCCACCAAACTTGCCCATGCCTGATGATTCTTATGGAACGCTATAAAGCGGTTGAAATCCACATCAATGATAACATCACCACAAAGAAGCAAGAAGTCTTCTGTCAGCTGTGGCATCTTAAACAAGGCGCCAGCAGTACCTAAAGGATGGTCTTCTACAAAATACTCAATGTTGACACCAAACTTACTGCCATCTCCGAAATACTCCTTGATTTTATCACCAAGATATCCGATAACGAAGATTATGTCTGTCAAACCACAAGCCTTCAAGTTATCAATCTGATGCTCCAAGATAGGCTTGCCACATATATTAATCATAGGCTTAGGTACATCGCTTCTCACAGAAGCAATTCTTGTACCCTTACCACCTGCCATAATTACTACTTTCATTTTCTACATTATTTAATGTGTAGTGTTATTGTTTAGTTACTATTGATTACCAAAGAATTTTTCTTCCAACATCAAGCACAGGCAATGATATACAGGAAGATGAAGTTCCTGGATCTTATAAGTCTCTGTTTCTGGGACATGGATACAAACATCTGCGAATGTTTCCAACTTGTTTTCATTCTGACCGGTCAGACCAATTATCTTCAATCCTTTAGACTTAGCAGCTACAGCTGCATAAAGAACATTTTTACTGTTACCTGAAGTTGATATACCCAAGAATACGTCACCAGCTCTACCCAAGCCATTCACTTGCTGAGCGAAGATAAGGACAGGGACAGCATCATTCATAAATGCAGTTGTCAAAGAAGGTTCACCCACTAAAGATATCGCAGGAAGCGAACCTTGCAAATGATCAGCCAAAACTGTACCCATCTCTGCATCAATCTGCATAAGACGGTCAATCTGAGCAGCATAAATCTTACGTTTCAACTTAAACTCCTTCATCAACTCACCAACAATATGCTCTGAGTCTGATGCAGAACCTCCATTACCAGCAACAAGTAACTTACGTCCTGCAGAATAAGCCTCCTCCAAGATTTGGTAAGCTTTTAAAATATCATCTTTACAACTCTCCAACATCGGATAACGTTGCACTAATGTCTCAATATGTTTATTCATCACAATCTTATTATTTATATTGCACCTTGTTCAAAGCTGTCACATTATCTGTAGGATAGATTTTCCATCCATGAGCACCACCATCGGAGAACTGGAAAGGCATCACAAAACCATTGAGTTTCTTCAAAGCCTCTTCCACTTCCTTTTTACGGGTAGGTTCTACCACGAACATGATGAAACCACCACCACCAGCGCCAGAAACTTTACCTGCCTTAGCACCAGCAGTCATAGCAACATCCATTGCTTCTTGAATCATAGGATTGGTAATGTTATTTGCCATCTTCTTCTTGTTTTCCCAACCTTCACGGAGAATATCAGCAAATCCATCAATATCACCCTTCAAGATGGCAAGTTTCATATCCTTGGCACTCTGCTTAATCTTATGCATAGCTTCCACAGCATCATTATCACCATGAGAAGTATTCTTCTTTTGTTCCTCTATAATAGCAGCACTACTACGGCTCTTGCCTGTAAAGTAAAGAAGCATACTTGCCTCCAACTCATCGATAATCCATCGCTTAATCTTCAACGGATTAACGATTACGATATCGTTCTGCAAGAATTCCATATAATTGAAACCACCGAAAGCTGCAGCATATTGATCTTGCTTACCACCAGAAAGACCTAAGTCCTTACGCTCAATCTCATAAGCAAGACGTGAAATCTCATAATCCCCCAATGGCAATCCAAGCCACTCTACAAATGCCTTCAAGATACAAACCACCATGGTAGAGGATGTTCCCAAGCCTGAACCAGCAGGAGCGTCATTGTATGTTGTTATTTTGAATGACTTAGCACCAACTCCGAAATCTTTCACAACACGGTTATATACACCTTTTATGAGACTTGCCTCACCATCAATATCCAAATTTTCAGTCATCGGATAACTCTTATTACAATGAGCATCAAACGCATTGATGGTTATCTGATTGTCATCAGTCTCTTCGATTGTACAATATGCATACAAATTAATTGTAGCATTTAATATCAAACCTCCATAGATGTCGCTATATGGCGAAACATCTGAACCACCTCCTGCCAAACCAAGGCGGAGGGGAGCTTTACTACGGATAATCATAAAATTTCTATTCTATCTTATTTATAAGTTTATCAATTCCATTATGGATGTGGACACAAAACCCTATCACGATGGCAAAAGTCAATAAAGTGTGCAGCATAGGAATCAGGCATAAAGGACAGCCCATTGCTGTCAATACCTTCTGTGTCACACCTATTACCAACATCTGCAACACATAAATCTCCAATGAATAACGTCCAAACCATTGCAAAAATACGTTAAGACGTTTTGTCTTTAAATATTCTATAACAAAACAAGACAATGGCATCATCAACAGTCTGTATGCCATTTCGTAATATGGAACAAACACATCAGAATGATTTTTTAGCAAGAAGGTAATACTTAACAAAATTCCCCCCCCCGATTATATGCTTCCAAGTCATGCTTAAACCAAGACAAGAATACCATGCCACCAACATTCCGATGAAAAACATTGGTGTCTTAGTAATGCCTATTTCCAACATATCATAATAATGTGGAGCAAAATTATAAAATGCAAAACATGCAAAAACACACGTCATAATAATGATCAAAGTTCTTGTCACAACACCAATCTCTTTCTGTTGGGCAAACATAAACTTATAAGCAAAAGGAAATAAAAGGTACAACACCACAGACATGGAGATATACCACATTCCATCATTACCAAAGAACCAAAAATAAAGCGAAGTTATTTTCAACAGAAAAGTCGAAACAGATACACCACCTGTAATCAAACTTAAAAGGAAAAACGGCAAGCCCATAATAATATAAGGCAGCAGTACACGATTAACTCGCTTTATATAAAACTTACGCAAATCACCATTCTTACTAAACGAATAATACAAACCGAATCCAGACAAGAACAGAAAGCCTTCCGTAAAAGCAATCCTTGCAAAAGGTCCAACAGCATGAGCTATAAGCGACTCACCTATTCCCGCCCATTTGAAAGCATGTAACAAACAAACGCCCAAGATGGCCATACCCATTAGTTCTCCTCTATACTTAGAGAATATGGCAAAACTACATTTTGATATCATATCTAACACTATTTTTTCTTCTTATATAACTACATTGTAACGTGCATATGTAACAACTCAGATTTTGTCGGGTTAGCAAGCTTGACGAACTCAATCTTACCCCCCCGAATTGTGATTTAAGGATTGCAGAATCAGGCGTTTCAAAATGGTTAATCATCTCATTGACACCAAAAAGAGGATGACTCGGCATCACTTTATTTTCGATTCTCTCCCAAGCATTATAATTAGAAATAAATAATATTCTCATAGAAATCAAGATTATGCATTAATGAATCTGTTATACTCGCTAACAATAAACTCATTCATTGCTTGCAAGTACTCTTTGTCTTTTTGCTTGATGGCATTGATAGCATCAGTATGTCCCCAAATATTTTTGAGGAAAGCCACCCAATCATCAGGTTTGTCAGATGCAAACAAAGGTGCATCATCCTTTCTAAATACACCTGCCATACTATGAGGATGTACCAATGTTACTTTATCGAAAGAAATAGCTTCGAAAGTCTTAATCTTCAAGCCAGTACCTTGATAGACAGGATTGATGGCAACATCTGCCTTTGCATAAAACTCTGCAGGATCGTCAATATAACCCATAGCTGTCACACCATCAATCTTACCCAAGGAAGGCAGAACCTTACAAATACTGCCACCAACAAGCAACTCAGCATCTCTAAATGTTTTCCTTATAACAGGAAAGACTTCTTTCAGGAACCATTTTATGCCATTCTGATTAAACTCATTGTTACCAGACAAGAACACCATCTTATGGTTACCCGTTACAGGCTGTGAATGATGCTTATACTTTCCGTAAAGATCGTATACCTTACTGTTAGGAGAAAGAATCTGAAAATAATCAGCCTCCTGCTCCTGTAAAGCAAAGATGTGCGGACAACGTTGCATGGCCTTTGCTTCAGTGTCTGCCGTAATACACATGGTAGGCATACCTATCTTCAAATCCTTATAAGCAATGGCATCATGGGTGGCTATAGCTTTCTTTGGAATTTGGATATGTTCAAAAAGACGAGAGAGATAATAGTAATTGATAACACATGCATCAAAGTGATATTGTGCATCAAGCTTATTTACCATATCATCCAAACCTACAGGATATTGGTCATCAACCTTCCAATGGCTGTGATTGAATTTCTTTCGATAAACCTTTTTCAGATTAAAAATATATTTCTGTTGTTTACTAACCTGAAATAGGTGAAACCGTTCTCCCCAATATAGTGATGTCTTTTCTATGCTCTCCTTATATGGCGCAGGATTATTTCTTAAACCAGGCTCATTGATATAAAGGAAATGAACCTCATGCCCCATCGCCATAAACATTTCCGCCTGTGATAATATCCACCATTTATTTCCTGCATCCGTGGGATGCGTAGGACATTTTGAAACAATTAAAATCTTCATAATAAATTAATTTAAACCTCTCGTATTTATAACACCTTGTTCCCGAAGTATTTTAACAAAAACACAGAAAAGAATAGATTGAACTACAAAGTTCTCATGAATATAAAACTCGTGAGTGGTTATGCTTGATATTACAATATTAAAGAAGTAAACTCCTAAGTAGAAATATTCCTTAGGAACTTTTGTAAGAAACATCTTGAATGAATAATATACCATTACTAAAACAGTAGGTATTCCTATCATCCATGACAATCCTATAAGACCCCAATCTGCATAATAAAAACCACATTTATCAATCATAACATCATTTTCGAACTTACCATAGTCGGAATATGGAAATGGCATACCTGAACCTAACAATAATTCCAATGGACTTTTAAAATATTCGGTATAATGATATATAATATTTAAGTAACGTATATCATTTTCCCATCCGGAATCCTGCAAGCTCTCATTTCTATTCATCATGTTATTTATCTGATCTTGAACAAACTCGACATTAGAAACAAACAAATACAGAATTATAGCCATGACTCCAAATGTAAGCATGCGTTTAAAACTAATTCCTAAACGCAGGAGCATGATAATTGAACTAATTATCAAAGCCAACAACATAGTACGATAACCACAACCAAAAACAGCAAACAAGCCTGTAAGCATAATAACAATATATTTATAATTATGAGTAGTTATGTACTTGTTGAGACCAAAAATAAAGGAAAAAGAAGCAAGACCTTGTCCCACTATAGCCATTCTTGCCTCTTCACTTCCAACTCTAATCTGTCCACCAAATATAATGGTGGGAAAAGCTATATATTGAATAATATAACAAATTCCGAATGTTAAACAAAGCCACCATAATATTTTTTCCCATTGATTTACATTAACTTTCCATTTATAAAAGTACCAGAATAAAGCTAAACTCATATAAGAATTACTTGCTCTGAATGTGTCTATTATCGATTGCCCCCGGTATACCTTGCATGAGATGAAATTAAGGATAAAACATATAAGCAGTAAGAATAACACCTTATTGAAAGGCAGATTCTTTTTAAAGTTAAGTATTCCCAACAAGAATATAACAATACCGATAGTTGTAGAAGGCAACTCGAAAAGTCCTAAAAATCTAAAAAAGAAAAATAAAGCTAGTATATAATATATATATATCATCTTAAATCTTATATTTTACACGAAACCATTTTTGCATAACCAGATCAATCAAGAATGCCGATTTAGAATACCACAGAAATAGATACATAAATCTACTCCATCTTGATTTATACTTGATTGCATCAAGATTTTTGTGATTGTGATAGAAATCCAAGAAACTATTAATAACTTTATATCTATTTGCTTTGGTCATATTCTTTTGTGCACCATGTACATATATTTGAAGCAATGAAGAATATAAATTTCTCAAATAATATTTATCCTCATATTCACAAATACCATTAGCTTTTATATAAGAAGATTCCTCTCTTAAAATTCGCGATATTCTTATAAATTCTAAAGGGTCTCTAAAACGCCTTGTTAGGGATGTTGAGTAAATATAATAATGATAATTAGCATTTGCTCTTATACAAATAGAGTTGATGTGTTTACAGTATTGGAAAGCAAATATTTCATCTTCACGTAAACAAATTCCCTCTAAAAATATTATATTATTTTTTTCTAATATAGAACGCTTAAATAATTTTATCCATGACCAACCAAACTTCACCTCTTTCATCAAGTACAAAATAGCTTCATCTATATTATGGCCTTTTCTGTTTTGTATGGTAATCGGATTCAAATCATTGACCTCAACCTTCCCATCAGCCTTATGTAAAACATAATTTTGAAAATAGATATCATACTGGAAGTCATCCTTTCCAAAAAAATCTTCATAATAAGTAGACTCCATCCAATCATCTGAGTCGATAAAACTTACATACTCACCTTTCGCTTTTGACAAACCGAAATTTCTTGCTGCACTTGCTCCTTGATTAGAATTATGAAAGACCTTTATACGTTGATTTTTCAATGCATACTCATCACAGATATCACCCGACCTATCCTTACTTCCATCATCAATGAGAAGCAATTCAAAATCTGAGAAAGTCTGAGCAAGGATACTATTGATACAACGACGAAGATATTTCTCCACGTTATATACAGGTACTATCACACTTATTTTTGGATTATTCATATTAACACTATTTACGATTTCTTACCTTATTTATCAATTCAAATATTTTCCCTTTTATGAATATACGTTCAGAACTAGTACAACCAACAGAGTAAATGACCATTATAGCACATAATACACAAATACTACATTCAATAAAAAATGATGCATACCCCTCATTAAGATTTTTATATATGACATACGGCAATATCGGAGACAATACAACCACAAATAAAATGGGGTTTACAACTTTTCTATAATAATCACCTAGATTCATATTAATCATTGGAAGAACTATTCTAAGTCTTGCATACTGGGTACATATTTCTACAAATATATGTACAACAAAGACATATTCTGGCCGAATTCCTAAAAATTTTAAGCAAACATAAGCTATGGGCACTATCATCAAAAGCATAGTACCTTCAATTAGCTGAAATTTTTTTAAACAACCTGTAGCATGAACTGATACAATAATCGGATTTGACAAGGTAAAAAGCAAACCTACAATCAATATCAATCTGAGAAAATTCACAGTATGATCTGGAACAACACCTAACCATGTTTTTAAAACAATATTTGCTTCAAACATGAGAGGCATAGCGATAAAAAACAAAATGAAAAAAGAAAATTTAGAACTCTTTATCAATAAACCATGCATCATTTTCAAATCGCCTTGAGCATAACTTTTTGTCAACTGAGGATTTAGTGCCATTTGAAAATTATTACAGAATTGCCGGCAAATATTCTGAACTTGAACAGCAATACCTCTAGCAGCATTTACTGCTGGACCAAAAAACATATTGAGCAAAATATTCAATCCTTGAGTAAATCCTACGACTGCTAAATTTCCATTCATAGTCCAACCTGCAAATGAAAATATTTCCTTAAATAGGTTCTTGTCGTAACTACATTTTGCATGTACTTCTTCAAAATGCCGAGAGCAATAAACCACATAAACAATTTGGTCAAAAGCTTGAATGCAAAAGAATAAAAAAGAATATATGATTAATTTATCGAATGGTATAACAACCAACAAATATACAATCAATAATTTCAAGATTGCATCAACAATCGTTATGTAAGCAAAAGCCGACATTTTTTCATGAGCAATAATCGTTGCATTATATGGAACTGATATAACAGCAATCATAGCAGAAAGTATGGAAAATTGGTAAACCCAGAAAGCAGCAGTTTCACGTTCTGCCGGAATTTGCAATTGGGTGGTCATAAACCATAGGCCTAAAGTCTCTCCTACAAGTAATATTAGTCCTGCCAAAATATAATGAATACTCTTGATATTACCAAAAGTTCTTTTCATTACACCCATATCACCCTTTCCTAAATCAAAAGTAATATACCTAGAGGATGCAGCACCAAGAGATCCTGTTAAGAATCCCAACATGGTTATAACACCACCCACTACATTATTAATACCAAAGTCAACTACTCCCAATGTATTCAAGATGACTCGGCTCGTAAAAAGCGATATCGTCATCATAAAAAGCATGCGGAAGTAAAGAAGCAAAGTATTCTTCGCTATTCGTTTGTTATTATCTGATGTTTGATATGACATTAAATATATATTTTACGTTTTAATTGTTTTATATGTATTTCGTTAAGCTTGCACAAAGCAACGAACTTAAAAAGGTGTTTACGGTTGACAGAAATGTAGTTAGTACTCAAATTAGGGCATAGCCCTTTGTATATTTACTTTTACAAGTGTCTTCAACTTTATATGTTTGTCCCGCTCCGCGGAACCCGCAGTTCATACTCAATCTGCTTGCATTCGTGGGTGCGGGGCTACGGCGAGACGCCATAGCCTCCTATGTTTGTATTGGCTGCTTGAGAGAAATTACTATCCACTAATCACTACTAAATACTAAATTGTATACTATTTGCCGAACTCTTTGATTCTTTGTTCTTCCTTTAGCTGGCAGACTAAGAGTTGGCCGTGTTTTTCGGCTATGATGTAGCCATCCAAGCCTTGAACTACCACATTGCTTTCATCGGCTGCATGAACCACGCAGTTCTTGCATTCATACAATCGGATGT
>ERZ1026866.129-NODE-129-length-50310-cov-27.831539_pt1 | contig 50310 bp, 60 predicted proteins | sample MGYA00380163_ERZ1026866 | MGnify/ENA primary metagenome ERZ1026866 (study PRJEB33269, sample SAMEA4719799) | human gut metagenome | biome: human-associated habitat; feature: organic feature; material: feces | place: Cameroon | collected 2013-10 ...
CACAAGGACTATTTGCTCCTTTATTTAGAGAATATTACTATAAAAATTTTGTGAAACATAGTAGATTTAGAAATAAAACTGTCGTTTTTTTTGGAGATTCAATAACACAACAGAACTTATATGTTTCAGAATTTAAAAATAAAACAGGCTGTACAGCTATAAATAGAGGCATAAGTGGCTCTACTGTTACAATTTCAGCAACATCTGGTAGAAATGATTCACTGTGCGATAGAGTAGATTTATCAAAAAGCTCATCACAAGGTATACCTGATGCTGATTGTATAATAGTATTTGCAGGTATTAATGATTGGGGCCAGAGAGTAGTGTGGAATATAAAGTTAAATAAAGATAATTTACAAAAACCTATAGATAAAACATGCTTTACTGGAGCTTTTAGATATGTGTTACAAAAACTCAGGCTTACTCATCCAAATTCAGAAATAATAGTACTTGGATTACACCATGTATACTCTATATCTACTTTTTCAAATTGGTCAGAAATAAAATATGAAAATGATGATGAAACAAATCAGTTTAATTATATAATAGATGATGAGGGGAATACTCTACAAGACTGGAGAGATATTCAGAAAAAAATTTGTAACTTTTATGGAGTACAATTTGTTGATATGACATCATGTGGTTTTACACCTTTTCTTAATTCTGATTATACACAATTTACTGCAGATGGACTTCATCCAAATAGTGAAGGCGCTAAAATGATTGTTAATAATATTCTAAAACAAATAGACTATTATGCTTAAAATTATGAGACAAATAAAATATATTATTATTCACTGCTCAGCCACTAAGGCTAATAAAGATTTTCGAGCAGCAGATATTAAGAAGTGGCATTTGGAAAGAGGCTTTTCAGATATTGGCTACAATGTAGTAGTTGATTTGGATGGTACAGTAGAGCCTGGTCGCTCAGAGGAGATACCAGGAGCTCATTGTAAAGGCTATAATGCTGATTCAATTGGTATTTGCTATGTTGGTGGTCTTGACAAAGATGGAAATCCTTGCGATACTAGAACTGACAAACAGAAAGCAGCATTAGCTGGCTTAATAGCTGGCTATAAATCAAGATTTCCTAATGCTAAAGTTATGGGACACAGAGATATGCCAAATGTGCATAAAGCCTGTCCTTGTTTCAACGCAAAAGAGGAATATAAGGATATATAGAATTTTAGCTCTGGAGTTGTTCTAATTTAGAAGCTTATTACTTATATAGCTTTTATATATTAATAGCTCCAGAGCTATTATTTTAATCACAGAATATTATTAATATAATAATGTACGCACACGTATGAGAATACAACCAAAAACTGGAATTATAATATTCCTAATTGCTATAAGCTTAGTTTCTTATTTCAATCTCATAAGCTCTGAAAAAGAGAATAAAAGGTTAAAAGCAAATCAAGAAATATTGCTTGACTCAGTAAAGCAATTTAAAGTTTCTGATAGCCTAAATGCCATTGCAGTAGGTAATTTAGAGTTGTCATTAAAAGAGTACAAAAAGTATCATTCAGATGATGCAACTCTTATTAATCAATTAAAAAGCCAAAAGCCTGAAGTGATTACTAAGGTAATAGCAAAGTCTGATTATAGCATCAAAGCTCCTTTGAAAGATTCTATTATTTATAAAGATAGAGTTGAATACATCGATACATTGAAAGCAATCCATTATGCAAATAAATGGAACAACGTAAATGGCTTTATTGCAAATGATACAATTTCTCTTAATATCAGCAATAATGAAGAGCTGCTAATAACAGAAAGTCTACAAAAGAAGAAATTTCTATTCTTTAAGTTGCCAATCAGCATATTTGGTTATAAGAAAAAAGTATTAAATGTAATAAGCAAAAATCCAAATACACATATCCAATCAGCAGAATATATAATAATTAAATAAATGCTTGAACATGTTTCAATATTGAAAAAAGTATTGTTTCTCTTATAATTAATTGATTTTCAATTAGTTATAAAAAGAGCTCAAGAAAATGTAAACAATTCTTATTTCAAACGGTAAGAGTTTTTGCTATTGTTTATTTTGACATATTTGATTATCAATGAGTTAGAGCTTTTGATATGTAAAAATAAAGTCATTGTTTCTCTATAACTCATTGATAATTAATCACTTAAGCTGTATTTGTCAAATAAACAATAATTTGTAAAAATATAGTCATTGTTTCTCTATAACTCATTGATTATCAACACAAAAACTTACCTGGAAACAAAGGAAACAATAATCTCTATAATTCGGAGAGTAAAATGAGAGTTCACACTTATTAAGGATTGTGTATAAATGTGAATTTACAAAGTAGCTTTTTAAGTTATAGGAGTTTTTGTTTCCTTTGTTTCCACTAAGAGTTTTCTATTGATTATCAATGAGTTACAGAGAAACAATGACTTTTTATTTACATACTAGTTATTGTTTACACGATTCTCATTGATTTGTAGAAGAAAACTCATGCTAATTATTTTGACATTCTATTTATTTGACAAGATAACTCATTGATTTTCAACTACTTATAAGAGAAACAATAATTATTTCAAGTTTATTTCACTTTTATTAATATCTCCTTAATGCTTATTCACATAAAAAATTTTCTCATATAAATAAAAATCATTACTTTTGCAGTTGTAAAAATTAAAGATATAATATACATTATTTATATGGAGCAAACATTTGACTTAGCCAAAGTGCTAGAGCACTATAAGCTAAATAGAGAAGAAGTCGAACAAGCTTTATTTCCGCATGTTCGATATCGAAAGCAGGCTCTTGATAGAGTGCTAAAAGGAGAAGGCCAACTAACTGTTGAACAACTTCAAATACTAGCAAAACTTTCAGGAGTATTCATTCAAGATTTGTTTTCACTTGATGAATGGAAAGGTGGCAGAGAAGATGATTGCCTAACATTCATTAAAGGTGAATTCAAAGTAAAATTGAATTATAAAGGAGTTTATCTCTCAATCTACAAAGGCACAGAGCTAGTAAAGCAGGAGATTACTCAAACTGATAGAACAATTCAAGAATTCCTTGAACATATAACACTATTAATAAATAAATTATAATTTATGGAACCAATCAAAGTATCAGTAGATGTTAACTTGCATCTCTCAGAGAAAACAGAACAGTTTATCTTAGGATTGTTTAGTAGTAAACCAGTCACTCAGGCACCAGCTAACAAGCCAGAGAGTAAACCAGTCACTCAGGCACCAGCTAACAAGCCAGAGAGTAAACCAGTCACTCAGGCACCAGCTAATTCAAGTATCTCAATTGAAGATGTACGTGAGGCCCTTAAAGCTAAGATTGCTACACATCGCTCAGAGATTAAAGAGAAGCTCACAGAGCTTGGAGCTAATTCAGTAACAAAGCTTGATGAAGCAAAGTATCAAGATATGTTAGACTTTCTTAATTCACTTGACTAATGGGTAAATCACAGAAAAAAAGATTGCTTGAAGCTCATATGAGAACAGCAAGACAATATAAGCTTTTTTGCTATAGAGAAAGTGACAGCCAAATGTTACATATAGAATCTCGTTAATATGGGAAAGTTCACAACTTCAGTAAAACCATCAAATAAAGAGCCACAAATGCTAAATGAACATAGCCAAAGAGCTCATGCACTTCTTTCAGCATCAGGTTCTAAAAGATGGATAAATTGCACTCCTTCAGCCAAGCTGGAAGAGGCAGAAGGCCCAAGAAAAACATCAGTTTATGCTGCTGAGGGAACTCTTGCTCATGAGCTTTCAGAGTTGTATCTTCGACATGATACACTTCTTGATATTGATGATGGAGCATTCAATCAAGGCTTTGATGCTATTATGTCGAATGAGCTTTTCTCAGATGAAATGCTTGATGTAGTGCCAATCTACGTAGATTATTGTATAGCAGAATATAAAGCAGCAAAAACTAAGTGTAAGTTTGCTTTAATTGAAATTGAGCAAAAACTTGATTTGACAGAATATGTGCCAGAGGCATTTGGAACTGCTGACTGCTGCATTATCTCAGATGGTATTCTTGAAGTTATAGATTTGAAATATGGAAAAGGTGTTCCAGTCTATTCAGAGTTTAATACTCAGCTGATGCTCTATGGCTTAGGAGCTCTTAGAAAATATTCTTTAATGTATGATATAAATAAGCTGAAGCTTACTATTGTACAACCGAGAATTAATAATATCTCGTCGTGGGAAATCTCAGTTGATGACTTAATCAAATATGCTGAAGAAACCATTAAGCCAGCCGCTCAACTAGCTTTTAAAGGTGAAGGAGAATTAAAAGCTGGTTCATGGTGTAAGTTCTGTGTAGTGAAGAATAAATGTAGAGCACTTTATGATGAAAATCTAAAGATTGCAAAACATGAGTTTGCAAAACCAGAATTCCTTACTGATGATGATATTGCTGATGTTCTTAAACGAGCTCCAATGTTCATTGAATGGATAAATTCTATTAAGGAATACGCTGAAGAGAAAGCTATCTATGAGCAGAAAATCTGGCCTGGCTTTAAGCTTGTAGAAGGCACGAGTAGAAGAAAATGGTCAAATGAGGATGACGTAGCTAATGCGATTTATGCTAATTTCCCAGAAGCTTCTGATGACCAGCTCTTTGATATGAAACTAAAAAGTATCACAGCTATTGAAAAGCTCTTTGGCAAAAAGCGAGTAGATGAAGCATTAAGTGATGTTATCATCAAGCCACAAGGCAAACCAACTCTTGTATCTGAAGATGATAAAAGGCCAGCTTTGGGTCTTGAAGATGCAATTAAAGATTTTAAGTAAACACTATTAATTTTAACTAGTTATAAATTATGGAAAATAATTCAACAAAAGTAGTAACTGGAGTAGTTCGTTTTTGCTATTGCCATGTATTTGAGCCAACAGCTATGAATGAAGGAGATACTCCTAAGTACAATGTAGCTATTCTCATTCCTAAGGATGATGAGAAGACTCTTAAGGCTATTGAGAAAGCAATTGAGAATGCTAAGCAAGCCGGAAAGTCTAAGATTGTAGACAAGAATGGTAATTTCCCTCGTACTCTTAAGCTCCCACTTAGAGATGGTGATGAGGAGCGTTCAGATGACCCAGCTTATGAGAATATGTATTTTATTAATGCATCAACTACTCGTAAGCCATCAATTGTAGACAAAGATTTGAATCCAATTATGTCACAGGATGAGTTCTACTCTGGCTGTTATGGCCGTGCGTCTATTAACTTCTATGCATTTAATGTTAATTCAAAAGGTATTGCAGCTGGTTTGAATAACTTACAGAAGCTTAAGGATGGTGAACCACTTGTTGGTGGCTCTACAGCTGAAGAGGATTTCGGGGGTGACAATGCTTTTGTAGATGACGACTTGATGTAATCCTGCTATAATTCTATTCTTATCATTGAGGCACAAGGATAGTATCTAGCTTATGATACCAAAGTATAGATAGCAGAGGTTCGAATCCTCTGCTGCCTCCAAAATGCATTTTTCTTTTCCATTATAATTTAGGTAAAAAAGTAGCCTACTTGTAGATGGCCTACCTATTTTATAGAGTATCAGTTCGAATCTGATTAGGCTACCAAATTATAAATAAGAATAATTATGGCAAAATACAAAGATTTGTTTATTGATATCGAAACATATTCATCTGTCGATATTAAGTCTTGTGGCTCTTATAAATATATAGAATCACCAGACTTTGAGATATTAATAGTAGGATATGCTTTTGATGCAGAAGAAGTCCAAGTAATAGATTTGGCACAAGGAGAAGAACTCCCTGATGAATTCATCGAAGCATTATTTGATGAAGAAGTCAAGAAGCATGCTCATAATGCAGTATTTGAAAGAAATGCATTTAAGAGAGTAGGCTATGATATTCCAGTTGAGCAATGGTATTGTACTCTTGTTAAATCTGCTTATTGTGGACTTCCACTTGGCTTGGACCAAGTATCTAAAATTCTTGACTTGCAAGATAAAAAGCTTGATACAGGAAAAGCTCTTATTAAATATTTCTCGTGTCCTTGTAAGCCAACTAAAGTTAATGGACAGAGAACTCGTAATTATCCTTGGGATGCTCCAGAGAAATGGGAATTGTACAAAGAATATAACAAGTATGATGTATTATCAGAACATGAAATCTACAATAGATTGAGCAAATATGAAATTCCAGAGTTTGAACGTTCTCTTTATATACTTGACCAGCATATTAATGATAGAGGAATTCTCGTAGATATAGAATTGGCTAAATCTGCAATTGCTGTAGATGAGCAGTATACTGAAATGCTTATGGAAGAAAGCAAGTCTATAACAGGACTTGAAAATCCTAACTCAGTGGCCCAGCTTAAAAAATGGTATATGACAGAATATGCTGATTTAGTTGATGCTTCTTTGTCAGATGAAGATATTAAGTATCTTAAAACAGCTAATGGCCAATTCTATGATAAAGAAAATCAATCTATGGCAGCTGACGCTATCAAAATGCTACTTAAGCTTGATGCAGTCCAGGATATACCAGAACTTAGAACTGTACTTGAAAATCGTCAAAAGCTAGGTCGTTCATCTATAAAGAAATATTATACTATGATGAATTGTGCCATGAAGGATAATAGAGTACGTGGTACATTTCAGTTTTATGGTGCTAATAGAACTGGCAGATGGGCTGGTCGCTTAGTGCAATTGCAAAATCTTAGCAAAAACCATGTTGCAGATATAGATACACCTCGTGAATTAATTCGTCAAAGAGATTGGGATGCTGTTAATATGCTCTATGGAGATGTTTCAGATATTCTCTCGCAGCTAGTCAGAACTACATTTATTGCACCGAAGGGAATGCTTTATTCTGTTGCTGACTTTTCAGCCATTGAGGCAAGAGTAGTCTCATGGTTAGCAGATGAAGAATGGCGAATGGATGTATTTAGAGGTGATGGTAAAATTTATGAAGCAGCAGGAGCCAGAATGTTTAATGTTCCAATCGAAGCTATTACTAAAGGCTCTGACTTGAGAGCAAAAGCTAAGAATGCAGAGCTTGCTCTTGGATATGGTGGTTCTCTTGGTGCAATGAAACGAATGGGTGGAGATAAGATGGGTATGAGTGATGCTGAAATGATGCATATCGTAAAGCTTTGGCGCCAGTCTAATCCTGCTATTGTAGAGCTGTGGGCTGAGATAGAAGCTTGCGCTCACGAAGCTGTTCGATATCATAGGAAAGTAGTAGGAACTCCAAGAAAATTAGTCTTTGATTGTGATGATGAATACTTCACAGTACAATTACCTGCAGGTAGAAAACTTTATTATTATCACCCAGTATTTAAAGAGAAAACTGTTGGCAAGAGTACTAGAACCAGCAAAATTCTTCATTATGAAGGTATGAATCAGGAAACTAAACATTGGGGCTTGATTGATACTTATGGCGGTAAGCTAACTGAGAACATTGTTCAAGCTATTTCTCGTGATTTAATTGGCTATGCAATGGAAAATCTTGAGAAGAATGGCTTTGGTATTACAATGCATGTTCATGATGAGGCTATTGCTGAAGTTCCAGATAATGGTGAAGCTGATAAGTGGCTAGATAAAATGATTACTGTCATGAAACAACCACCATCTTGGGCTTCAGATTTACCATTGAATGCAGCCGGATTTACTAGTTCTTATTATCAGAAAGACTAACACAAAAAAAAAATGGAATTGAAAAATAATGTAAGTTTTGATATTGCTACAGCCTATAGTGGTAATAGCAAAACATGGAAAAACCAAAGATGGCCTTGGAGTAGATTTCTCGATAGAATATCAGAGCCTACTGTAACTAAAGAGAAATATTCTGAGTTCATTAAAGCTACTAAACAAGACCAAGGTAAAATCAAAGATGTTGGAGGATATATCGGTGCTAAGCTTATAAATGGTAGTAGAAAGAAAACAGCTATTGCTCATAAGCAATTAGTCACACTTGATATTGATTTCTCATATTCAGATTTCTGGTATGACTTTATGCTGCAATATGATTGTGCTGCATGTATTCATTCAACTCATAAGTCAAGTCCTACAAAACCTCGCCATAGATTAATTATACCTCTCGATAGAAAAGTATCTTCAGAGGAATATGAGCCAATTGCCAGAAAGATAGCAGGAAATCTGAATATAGATTTGTTTGACCAGTCTACATTTCAGCCTAATCGTCTTATGTATTGGCCATCAGTCTCATGTGATGTTGAATATTATTTTGAGTATCAAGATGGACCAATTCTATCTGCTGATAGCATACTTGAATCATATAATGATTGGCATAATATAGAAGAGTGGCCTGTTGCTTCTATTATGGATAAAACCATACTTAGTAATGTAGCAAAGCAAGAAGACCCATGCGAGAAGAAAGGCATTATAGGTGTATTCTGTAGAACATATACTATCCAAGAAGCAATTGATACATTTCTTCCAGATGTTTATGAAAAAGCAGGAGAAGACAGATACACATACATTAATGGTACTACAGCTGGAGGCCTCATTTTATATGATGACAAATTTGCTTATTCCCACCATGGCACAGACCCAGCTCATGATAGGCTGTGTAATGCTTTTGATTTAGTTCGTATACATAAGTTTGGCGATAAAGATACTGGAAATGAGAAAGATGAAAAGCAGAAAAAGAGCTTTAAACTCATGGAAAGCTTTATTGCTAATGACAAACGAACTAAGAAGGAGCTAGCAGATGAGAAATTTGCTCAAGCTAAGTTAGACTTTGAAACTCCAATTGAGCTAGATGAAAATCAAGATACTTCATGGACTGAAGAGCTAGAAGTTACAGCAAAAGGTGAATACGAGAATTCCTCACAGAATATTAATCTCATTCTAAAAAATGACCAAATTCTAAAAGGAGCATTCTCATTAAATCTGTTTGATAACAGAAGATACATCCTTAAAGATATGCCATGGAGGAAACTAGAAGTTAAGCCTGACTATATGAAAGATGTAGACTATTCTGGCATAAGAAACTATATTGAATGTGTCTATGGAATATCATCATCACTCAAAGTCGATGACTCACTTGCTATTGAAGTACAGAAAACAAGCTTTCATCCAATTAGGGAATATATCAAATCTATTACATGGGACAATGTAAAAAGAATTGATACACTCTTGATTGATTACTTTGGAGCTGAAGATAACCTTTATACTCGAGCATCAATCAGAAAAGCCCTTTGTGCTGCTGTTACTAGAGTATTTGAACCTGGTATTAAATATGACATGGTACTTATTCTTGTTGGGCCACAAGGAACATACAAGAGTACGTTTATCAGAAAATTAGGCCAAGACTGGTTTTCAGATACTTTTACAACGATGCAAGGTAAAGAAGCTTACGAACAATTGCAAGGAGCTTGGATAATAGAGATGGCTGAGCTTTCAGCATTTAAGAAATCTGAAGCTGAGAGTGTAAAGCAGTTCATATCAAAATGTGATGATGCTTTTAGGCCTGCTTATGGTAGAACTGTTGAGATATATAAAAGGCAATGCATATTTTTTGGTACAACAAATGATACTGATTTCCTAAAAGACCCGACAGGAAATAGGCGTTTCAATCCTATTGATATACATCCTGAAAATGCAAAGAAATCAGTAGTAAATGATTTAACCCAATATGAGATAGACCAAATATGGGCTGAAGCGTATCAGTTATATCTTAATGGAGAGCCTTTGTATTTTGAAAGTAATAAAGTATCTAGCTTGGCTAAAGCAGAACAAGCTAAGCACTCTTCAACTGATGAACGCCTTGGCGTTGTGCTCGAGTATATTAATAAGTTACTTCCAGATGACTGGGATAAAAAAGACTTATATGATAGACGCACCTGGCTTGATGACCCTCTGGCTAAGAATGGTACAGTTGAAAGAGAAACAGTATGCATAGCTGAAATATGGTGTGAGTGTTTAAATAAAGATAAAAAAGATATGACACGATACAATACTCGAGAAGTTAATGACTTGATGAAATCATTGCCTGATTGGGAATTTGTAACATCAACGAAGCATTTTAGTATTTATGGTAAACAAAAATATTTTAGAAGAAAGGAAAGCTTATTATGATTTCATTTGAATTTTATATAAATCTGTTATTCTTCTTTGCTGGCTTTTATACTGGCATATTAGTTATGTGCTTAAATAGAATAAACAAAGATGAAAAATAAAATAAAAGCATATTTAAATGAATGCTTGAAGTATTACTTAATATTATATAGGATATGAAAAAGAAAATAGCAAAACAATTGTTCAGAGTATATGGAGCAAGAAGCATGAAAGGCTCTAAGTTACATGTGACGCTCAATAAGCCATTTGTTAGTATTAATATAGAAGAAGCTAGAAAGCTTCTCTATGATAAATATTTTAACTCTGGAGATATAAAAATTACTGACTTGGCACTCACATTTTGTACTGAAACTTATTATGAGCCAGAAGATAGAGAGTGAGAAAGTAATTGAAAGAAAACTGGTCGAACTCTGTAAAGAGGCAAACGGTATGTGCATTAAGCTATTATCAAATCATATATTAGGGCTTCCTGATAGAATGTGCTTGTTTCCAGGAGCAAGACTAGTTTTTGTAGAATTGAAGACTACAAACCAAAAGCCGAGAAAAATTCAATTATTTATTCATAAGCAATTGAGGAACCTTGGCTTTAGGGTTGAGGTTATAGATACAGTTCAAGGAGTTATTAATTTAGTTGAAGAATATGCTTAAAAGACAGCAAATGCACAATTACCAAACTGGGGTTGTTAACTTCATTATTAAAACACCTTTTTGCGGAGTATTCTTAGACCTCGGACTTGGTAAGACCGTTATAACTTTAACAGCAATAAATGACTTAATGTATGATTACCTTGAGGTAAATTCTGTATTAGTCATTGCACCAAAGAGAGTGGCTGAATCTGTATGGCAAGAAGAAGCACAGAACTGGGAGCATTTAAAGCATCTTACATTCTCTAAAATAATTGGCAATCAGCAACAGAGGATAGATGCTTTGAACAAAAAAGCTGATATTCATATTATATCAAGAGATAATGTTGCTTGGCTATGTGCTCTATGTGGTGGCTCTAAACTTCCATTTGATATGATTGTAGTTGATGAGCTTTCAAGCTTTAAAAGCTATAAATCACAAAGATGGAAAGCATTAAAGTTAACTCAACCTTGCTTTAAGCGTTTTATTGGTTTAACTGGTACACCAGCTCCTAATAGCTTAATAGACTTATGGCCACAAATCTATTTAATGGATAGAGGTACAAGATTAGGCAAAACCATTACATCTTATAGAAGTATGTACTTTAGACCAGGCAAGACGAATGGCAATGTAGTATACTCTTATGATTTGCTTCCAGAATCTGACAGACTCATTCATGAGAAGATTTCTGATATCTGCATAAGCATGAAAAGTGAAGACTATCTTCAAATGCCAGAAAGAATAGATAACTTTATTAATTTAGAGTTACCAGAAAACATGCAAAAGAAATATGATGAGTTTGAGGAAGAAAAAGTCATAGAGCTGTTTGAGCCAAAAGATGGAGAAGAAAAAGAGATTAATGCAGTTAATGCTGCAGCTCTTTGTAACAAGCTTCTTCAATTTGCCAATGGCGCAATGTATGATGAAGATAGGAATGTGTGTGAAGTACATGATTTAAAGCTTGAAGCATTGAAAGAAATTATAGATGATGCTAATGGCAAATCAGTATTAGTCGCATGGTCTTTTCAGCATGATAGAGATAGAATTATGAAATATCTTAAAGCTTATAAGCCGAGAGAACTTAAAAAGCCACAAGATATAATTGATTGGAATCAAGGCAAAGTTCAAGTTATGCTTGCACATCCAGCATCTGCTGGTCATGGCCTTAATCTTCAAGCTGGTGGCAATATTATTGTATGGTTTGGCTTAACTTGGTCATTAGAGTTATTCCAACAATTCAATGCTCGTTTATACCGTCAAGGCCAAAAGAATAATGTAATCATACACTATCTAGTAATGCAAGATACTTATGATGATGAAGTAATCAAAGCATTGAGGAGAAAGGACAAAAAGCAGTCAGCATTGATGGATAGTATCAAAGCAAGAATTGATAAATACTTAAAAAGATGAATATAAAAAAGCTCAAGAAAGGAGACCTTATATGGTACTTCGAAAAGCTGATGTACTTTGAAGGAAGAGACGAAAACAACAATTATGTATTCTCTATTCCATCTGGAACATCGAGAACTGGATATAAACAAAAAGTAATAAACACAATAGAATTAGCAAGATATGGAAGTTTCTAAAGAAGTTGGTGGCACTCACTATGAGCAACTTAAAGTTCAACCAATAGAGCTGATAATGAAATGTAGCCTTACATTTACCCAGGGCAATATGCTTAAGTACATTTCAAGATACAAGAATAAAAATGGAGCCGAGGATATTAGGAAATGCATCCACTATGCACAGCTAGCCACAAGATATGGTGATACAGGGCCTACTAAACCAATTGCTCAAGCATATATGTATTGTAGGGCTAATAACCTTACAGCTAGACAAAAGAATGTAATAGTGTCTATTTTCCAAGAAGACTATTACCATGTCGTAAAACAATGCTTGAAAATTTTAAAGCTAGAATATCCTGAAGAGCTTTAATGATTATTCACAAATACTTATGATTTATTAACAGAAAAAAATTCATAAGTATCAATACTTTTTTGTACTTTTGCAGTATAACATTATTAAATATATAAGAATATGAAGAATTATTTGTTGATTACACTTGGCCATAATTCATCTGCAATTTATGTGGATAATAGCCAATTCGAAGAGACTAAAAAGTCATGTATTATTGGATACGAGGAAGAAAGACTTTCTCGTATCAAGGCTGATAGCCAGTTCCCTATTGATGCTATCAATGAGATTATCTATAATGTAGGCCTTGCAAATATGAAAGGCTGCAAGATTCTTATTTCTCATTGGTTTAACTTCACAGGAGCTGAGATTCCTAATAAGTATATTACTTCTCAAGATATTAATTTCTTGCTTTCTATCTCTTCTGATATTCAGTATGTAAATGAAAAGTTTACACACCATGATGCTCATGCATGGAGTGCTTATGAGTTTAGAGATTTCTTCAAAAAGCAAGATGGCAATATTCCAATATATTGCATTGTTGCTGATGGCTTTGGCAATAATGAAGAAGTGCTTTCTATTTATCGCCGTGACAATGGCAAAAAGCCAGAACTAGTAGATAGATTTTATGGATATAGAAATTCACTTGGATTGTTCTACCAATACGCTACTTCATTTGTTGGTATGAAAGAAAATCAAGATGAGTATAAATTTCTTGGCTATGAAGCTCATATAGATGAAGCTTTTGGAGAAGAGGCTATTAGCTATATTGCAGCTCAATCAGATAACATTGTAGAGCGTTTTAAAACTATGTATTCAAGTGAGATTAGTAAAACTATGCCAAACATTAACGCTTCACAACTTATAAACATGGAGCATTTAACTAAAACTAAGAAATTTTGGTATAACTCATTTGCAGATGTACTTAATGGACTTGGTTATAGTGAAAAAGAATTCACTTCATTCGAAGCTAGAGTAGCAATTGCTTTTGTAATACAAAGAACTGTAGAAAAAGTAATTACCTTTATTGCAGCTTCTTATGGCATGCAGCATATTTGTTTGGCTGGTGGTTTATTCTACAATGTTAAGCTTAACAACAAAGTTCTTAAGTATGTACAACAGATTGGTGGCACAGTTTCTATTATGCCATTAGCTGGAGACCAAGGAGCAGCAATTGGTATGTATGCAGCTCAAGAAGATACTCCTCAATATCCATTTGAGACACTTGCTATTGGAACTCGTAGACTTTATAATATTGAAAAGTATGAAAGCCAGAATATTCATATTAAGCAAGTTCCAAAGGCAGAAGAAGCTAAGAGAATGCTCGCTTTAGAGATTGCCTATAACATTTCTCAAAATAGAATTGTTAATGTTATATATGGTAATATGGAGTTTGGCCCTCGCGCACTCTGCAATACATCTTCTTTATTCTTGCCAAGCACAAAGCTTACAGCTGAGAATAATGCAAACAATCTTCGCAATGAAGTTATGCCTTGTGCTCCTGTATGTAGAGAAGTTCATGTTCCAAGATTGTTCTCAGCAGAAGAAGCTAATTGCGTAATTGGTAGTACAAGATTTATGATTTGTACGCTTCATTATGATGGCAGAAGTTATTCAAAGCTTTATGGCGGAGTAATGCATAAGGAAACTCTTGTAGATAATAGCTACACAGGACGTCCTCAAGTAGTACGAGATGGTACTTTTATGGAAGAAGTTCTTAAGTATGTTCAAATACATACTGATATGAAATGCTTGGTTAATACAAGCTTCAATTGCCATGGCAATCCTATTGTATTTGACACTGCAGATATTATCTCAAATTATAAAGCTCAGTGCGAACGAGCTAAGAGAAATGGAACAGAAGAACCTATTTTGTATATAATAAAGTATTAATATGGAAAAGAAGATTAATTTAGGAAATGCTCCTTTCACAATAGCATTTTCTGGTGGATGCTTTTCAGGTAAAACATCTACTATGCAAGCCTTGAAGTCCATTCTTGAAAAAGAAGGATATAAAGTTGTAATCATCGATGAGAATATCCGCAAGACAGAAAAAGCTAAAAAATGTTCAGACTCAATTGATGCACTTAGAGCTAATCCTGATAGTTACTTTGAATTGCAAAAGGAAATTATCCAAGAGAAAATAAAGCAAGAAAATGAGGCTTTCAATTCAAAAAAGCCAAATGTTTATCTGTTCGATAGGGCCCTTACTGATTCTCTATTTTATTATGAGTTTTATGTAGATAAATCTAAATTAGCTCATAAAGATGATTACTTTAATTTCCACAAATGGCTTATTGATAATATATTTAATAGTATGTATCATCTTGACTTACTTGTAGAATTTAAGCCATTACTTGGAATTCATACAGACGATAAGATGAGACCAGCGAATCTAGGAATTGCTTCATCATCAGAATTTCTTGCGATTCATAGAAACAATGTAGCTTTCTACAATGAGTTGTTGCGAAATGCAAATAAAGGCTTTTTGCAAATTGATTTAAACAAAATAGAGAGCAATAACTGTATTGAGCAAATAATCAATAAAATACAAAAAGTATGCAAGTTGCAAAAGAGATAATCTCAAACGAGAGATGGTTAACAATATTCAATAAGTTCTTCGGCTTCAAGATTGAAGCCAAAGAGCCTAAAGAATATATGGAAAATATAGGAGTGAGCTACGTAATCAATCCTGTAAAAGACCATATTATGACAACTCTCAATAGCAGACTTTTTGATATAAAGAAAGCTGCTGCAATGTATTTTTGGTATAAGAAAGCAAGTGCAAAAGATACTTCAATTCTTAATTACTTTGATGAATACAAGCGATGTATCGATGAAGACCACAAGGAATTTAATTCTAACTATGGTATTTATGCGTTTAAGCGAAAAGGTATTAAGAATTGTATCAATGAGCTTATTAAGAATAAAGACTCACGCCAAGCTTGTTTTTGCATCAATAATAATGTTGCGATGAGTGAAAAGTCCATTGATAAGCTATGCACTAATGTAATACAATTCTTTATACGAAACAGAGTAGCTGGACCTAAGGCTAAAGTACAAATTCCAGAAGTTAGAATGGTCATACAGATGAGGTCATCAAACTTCTTAACTCTACTTCCTTATGATATATTCATGTTTTCAGTATTCCATTGGGAAGTATACCATGAGCTGAAAAAAGTATATGGTGACTTAGTACCTGGTTCAATTACAGTACAAGTTGCATCGTTCCATTGTTATAAAGCTGATTGGCAACATATCATAGAATGCATAGAGCCAGAAACACTAGATTTTAGTGATGTAGCTCTTGATTACGAAAAGTATAATAAACGAGAATTAGAAAAATTTTTAAAATCAAAATTATGAAGATACTAAAAGTTAGAGATGTAAAAACTCCAGTTAGAGGAACTGAGCTGTCAGCTGGAATTGATTTCTTTGTTCCTAATGATTTGAGACCAATCAAAGTAATGCCTCACACAGATGCTCTTATTCCTACTGGAATTATTGCTAAGTTTGCAAGTAATTTAATGCTCGTGGCAGCTGAGAAGTCAGGAGTAACATCCTCAATTCAAGCTAAGCACAGTTGCAATATGCCTGTAAAGCCAGGTAGCTATACAGAGCCAACTATCCTTGGCGCTAAGATTGTTGATGCTGATTATAAAGGAGAAATCCATATCCACATCATCAATACTGGCACAAAGAGTATTACAATTGAGCCAGGTAAGAAATTAGCACAGTTTATCTTAGTTCCAGTTTACTATGATGATATTATTGAAGTATCATCTAAAGAAGAGCTTTTCGGTCAAGCTAAAAAGGAACGTGGAGCTAAAGGCTTTGGCGAAGGAACTGGTAGTAATTAATCATTAATAAGTAAGTTCTATGGTATCAACATCAGAGGCTTTGCAGCTAACAGAAAATCCAGTTTTCTTGAAATTTGTTGAGCACTACCTTAATGAATGGCTTAGTCATTGTGGTTGGGGAAGATGGCTTCATGAATATCAAGTAATGGAGAAACAAGGTTTATTTAAGCCAAAAATCTTCAAAGCTCTTTATATCAAAGAGCTAAAAGGAACTCTTAATATGGGGTTTATTAGAGAAGAACCAATTCATTATGTTGGACTTTCTGCTATTGATGCAACAAAAGCTTATGTAGATAATGTAGAAGGCTATTTATATAAGATTTGTGTGATAACAGGTGAGACTGCACAAGATGATGATGGAGATGAATACATAGAACTTACTTATGATGAAGCGACCCAAATCTGTAAGTCACTCAATGATGAGGCAGAAGAGATACTATTTAAAATTCAAAAAATGTAAATATGGCATCACTTTCACAAACATTTGATAATGCTACAGATGCTTTTGAAGCTTTATTTCCATTAATCATGAAAGCAGGCTTTGATACAAATATTGGCACAAAGGCTGTATACAATGCTTGTATCACAATTCTTAATCCATTAGACCGAGATATTACAACTCCTTGGCGTAAGTGGAGTAAGAAGTATGCTGAAAGAGAATGGGAGTGGTATAAGTCTCATAATCGTTCTGTCGAGGAACTTAAGAAATATGCTCCAACTTGGGATAAAATGCATAATGGAGATAACATTGTAAACTCTAATTATGGTTGGCAATGGTCTCGTGAAGACCAATTAGAGCATACAATAGAACAGCTGCAAAACAATCCAGATACTCGTCAAGCTTGGATATCTATCTTTGATGGTAAAGAGAAATCTGAATATGCTTATGATACTCCTTGTACGATTGCAATTGGCTTTGATATAAAGCCTAATAGCAAAAATCTCGATATGACAGTAATCATGAGAAGCAATGATTTAGTATATGGCTTTTGCAATGACCAATACTGTTTTAGTAAGCTTCAAGAATACGTGGCTAAAAGGCTTCATAGACCAGTTGGAACTTATACCCACATTGCTCATGATTTACATATCTATAAAAAGCATTTTAAATTAAACATTAAGTAATATGAAGAAATTAAAACTTCCTTATAAGCTGATTATTTGGTCCTTAATTGGACTAATATATTTGCCTATCTATATAAGTGCATGGCTATTAAGAATTGTTGCAAGAATTCTCTTAGCTTTTGCATACTATGGTACTCTCAATGGCAAGATGGGTAATGCAGTACTAAAATCTATATTCTCATTTGACTATGAACGAAATTTCTAATAAAGAGCTCAGTAACTATCTGCAAGAAATAAATGCAGAAGAAGCTGCTGAGCTTCCTCAGGATTTAATAGGCAATAAAGCTTGGACACCGTGGACAACTATTGAAGATGGAGTTCCAAAGCAAGGAGTTAAGCCTAAAACAGAGCTTTTAGATACTCTTAAAAAAGGCAAGCAAACTCAAGCTGAAAGGAAAGCAGAAAGAAAAAGAAGGTCTAGAGAAATAAGGCAAAATGCTTTATCTGATAAATTCATAGATTTGAATGCTCCTCTTTCTATTAATAATAAGAAGCTTTTAATACAATTGGAAACAGCTAAGTATACTGAAAAGATGAAATTCTATGAGCAAAGAGTAAACCGACTTTTTCAAGCTTATGCTTTGTTATATTCTCCAAAAGTAGTAAAAGCTTGTTGGGATTATTACCCAAAAGTCATTGTTCCAATGGAGCCTTTTACATATCAAGCTTCAGAAGACTTCGGTCAAGGCTATCAGTTTAGAGTAAACATTGAAGCTCCTGGTTTTTATTCTCATTCAGAATTGCTTGAAAAAATGAATGAGAGAAATCCTGCTATACTAATCAGCATTGACAAGATAATTGCAAAATTCTATAGATTTAAAGATGCCCAATCAAAGCTTGAGGTTACAATGGCTGATAAGCTTTTAAGCATGAAATCTTTTTATGATTTATTGCATATAAATCCTTTTTGGTATGAAACATTAATCAATAAACTAAAAGAAAATGTATCACCTACTGAATAAATCTATTGAGCTTGAAGCTCTTATTATAGAACTTCAAAAGTGTGCAAATCTTATGGACAATGAAACAGCTGAATTTCATAATACGACAAAGCTCATTGGCCAATATAGAATTGAAAAAATAAGAATTGATGATGCTTTAAAAGTATGGAACAAACTAATGGAGAAATCAACACAGAAAAAGTCCTAGCAACTAATTGGCTTAAAGCTAGGATGAAACGAGCTCTTTATAATAAACGACGACGAGAAAGATACAAACAAGATAAAGCTAAAATTCTTGCTAGGAATAAAGCTTATAGGGCAACTCATAAAGATGCTCGTGATAGAAGTAAATATAGAAGAGAATATTACTTAGCAAATAGGGAATATTTTCTTAGTAAGCAACAAGAATATAGGCAAAATGCAGACTTTGTAGAAAAGCATAAAGCATATATGAAACAATATCATAAAGAACATGGATGGTAAACTAAAATTGGATGTTAACAATCCTATTATTTTGAAGATGTCTAATGATGCATACTACTATTTCTTTGAAGGTGAAGACCCTTTGGATGATAATTCATTAGACGAAATTGCAGAAATATCTGCTACATTCGAACTTGGCTTTGAGCCAGATGAGAATAAGCCTCCTATCATAAATACTAAAAATGGAACTGTAGAAGTTACTCTCATTCCATACATTGAAGATATAGAAAAAGATGAGCAAGAACTAGATTCTCTTGAGTTTGATGAAAGCGAATGGGATGGAGTTCATAATGATGGAGGCATATTTCCTTGGTTGTTCTATTTCAAATTTATTGGAGAGAATACTGTTAAAATAGCTCAGCTTAATATGCATTTTAATAAAAGGCTAAATGACTGTATTGGAGAAGTTGTTTGGCTAAATAATAAACCATGGATAAAGTATAAAACCAAAGAGGAACATAAAGGTTATTCATTTATGCCTATCATGTCACCGAGGACTACTATTCTAGATAACCAAAATGCAGCAGAATATTTAGTACAGAAGTAAATATTATAAGTATGCTCCAGAAGCGCAGAAAGCTACTTCTGGAGCGTTCTTTTTATATATTAATATAAATACTTATAGCTACTCAGAATAATCATTCTGAGACAACTTTTTAGCCTAAAAGCATTATATTATAAACCGTATTCTCCTACGTGCACGCGTCATGCATATAATAATGTAAGCACATTTATTAACATTTTATTTAAGTTTATTAACAGAAAAAATACTATCAGTATCAACAGAAAGCAGTACTTTTGCAGTGTAACATTTAAAATATTAATAAATGCTGGTTTACAGCTCCTATGCCGAGGACAGAGGCACTGAATCATATATGGAAGAACAGATTAAACAACTAATCTTTGATGGCCAAAGAGGAGACTTTGAAAGCCAGAGAGAACTTAAAGAGTTTTTGATTGAGGAGGCTGAATATAGAGCTGACTATGTAGAGGACTTGAATGAGTTCGAGCTACTTGACCATTATTTTCAGTACATTGGAATTATTGGTTTTACTGAAGATATTCTTAATGCAGTTAAGGCTGCTTACAAATTAGGAGAATAGAATTATGGATAAAACAATTTATAAGGTCCTTACACTCAAAGAGTTGATAGACCAAGAATACATACACAAATCTAAACTTCCAGTGAAAGCATTAATTTCTCGTACAAGAGCACTTCATAATTATGCTGTAACTCCAGATTCAGTTGCTGGAGAAGAGGAACCAGCCTTTAATGACTTCATAAATGCTCATGATTATTATATGAGTTTTGCAAGCTTAAAGTTTGTGGCTGAACAAGTTCCAATTCTTAATATGAACAATGGCTATGAAGTAAGAGTGTATAAAGAAGGTAGTAAAGTACCTAGTTTTAAATTTATAAATGGCTTTAGACTATGGTAAAGATTAAAAATCCGATTTCTGCTTGGCTTAATGAAAGCCAGCAGAAAACCTTAGAGGCAGAAGCTAAGTCAAGAATTAGAATATCTGATTATACTGACTCAGAGGGCAATATTTTTACAGCTCTTTTGGTTGATAACATATTTGTCAAACGAGTAACTAAGGATAATATCCAAGCAACTGAAAAGCAACTCAAAGAACTCAGAACTGAATACATTAATAAACATAAATAGGAGATTAAGATATGATTACAGTAGATAGATTAGCTTTTAAGCTTATTGGCATTATTGCTATTTTGTTAGGACTTACTTTAAGTTTAGCTTTTGGAAATTGGATTCCAGCAGCAGTTATTATTGGTCCAATGTTGTTTGGAGTTTTATTCGCAATTGGTTTTAGTTTAATATACCAAAATAAGGATGATTAATTATGCCAAAGTATGATTTAGTAAGAGTAGATAGTAATGCATATAGTATTATGGGTTATGTGCAAAGAGCTATGAAAACAGAGCATTGCTCTAAAGAAGAAATTGATGCTTATCTCAAAGATGCCAAATCAAGTGATTACAATCATTTGCTTATTACATCTATTGAAATAATTGAAAAACTTAATTTTAAGCGTTTAATAGAAGGCAAAGACGAAGAATATGAGTAAGCCATTAGATGGACTCTGGGTACCAAAAAAAGTATCAAATGATATTCTTCAGTTAGTTGGAGAATTGAACAACTATCTTGGTGGCAACTATTTTGTTGCCACCTTGACTCCAACTTCTAAAGGAAATTACATATATCAACTTGATTATACACTTTGGGCAAGAGAGCATAATATGAGTTATAGCTATTTATGCATTGATGAAACCCAATCTTATAAGCATAAAGAAATGAAAGCTTATTTATTAGGATTGACGCAAGGCATATACGTAGGTATTAATTTATAATAAATAAGTCATTCACTAAAATTAATAATTAAAATACATCTTTTAACATTAAATACACTCAAGTATCAAAAAAAACAGTTACTTTTGCAGTGTTCATTTAAATTAATAACAATTAAAATACAAAATTATTATGGTACAGAAGAATTACGCGCAGATGCCAACTAAGAAGTTGAATGCTTTGCTTAAGACTGAGACAAACGAAGTAGAAATTGCAGCAATTAAGGAAGTACTCACTAAGCGTGGTCAGCTTGCACCTAGTGGTGATGCAGCACCAGCTACAGTAAACCCTAACAACTCTGAGCTTTCACCAGAGGAGCAGGCAGCAATTGATGCAGCTAATGGTGGTAATGAGGCTGAAACAGCTGCAAAGCCAGCTAAGAAAGAGAAGGTTAAGCCAACTGATGAGGAGCGCATTGCCCTTGCAACTAAGCTTCGTGAAGAGGCTGTCGGCCACAAGTGTCAAGTTGTTCCTTTCAATTCTATTGAATGGGTTGATGGTGTTGTTGTAGGTATCATTGAGGAGAAGCGCACTAATAAGTGCCTCTACGCAGTAAAGGCTGATGATGGCCGTCGTATCGTTAAGGCTTATGGTTCTGAGCTTATCAAGATTTCTGATGAGGTTGTAGAGTTGACAAGAGCTCCTCGTGGCGGTAATCATGCCAAGAAGGAAGAACTTCCTGAGTGGACTAAGGAGGAAATCGATGCTGCTGTAAATGAGGTTATTGGCAATGTTGGTAAGCAGATTTCTTATGTAGAGACAGGTGCTCTTGATAAGGAGATTGAGAATGCTCCAACTATCCTTGGTCGTATTATTTCTCTCGTGCCTAACAAGCGCAATCATACAGTTCTTTATCGCATCGAGATTACTCCAGCTGAGGATGCTCCGAAAGATGCGCCTAAGAAGTATTCTCATAAGGTAACTACAAATCCTGGTTTGGCAATTGCTGAGGAGCTTGATGAGGACGGCAAGAAGATTAATGAGGCTTTTGTGGCTCGTAGAAATGGTGAGCATAAAGGTTCTTCTTACACTCCTAAGTCTCCAGCTGAGGCTCTCGCTACAGCTAAGCAACAGCTCGCAAAGGCTGAAGAGCTCAAGAAGAAGACTGAAGAGCGCATCGAGAAGCTTACAGCCAAGATTGCTGAGCTCGAAGAGAAGGTTAAAGAAAACGGCGATGATAACAGTAATGCTGAGGCTGCTCCTAGCGAGGAGGCAAGCACCGAGCCTGCAGCAAATGATGACTTGATGTAATTATCCAAATAGGATTAGGGAACTTATTTGAATAGTTCATATTTGTGTAAATTTTAGTTGATAAATAGTTGTGAAAACTGAATGCCAGGTGGTCGTGAGACTGTCTGGCATTTTTTTATGCTTAATAAAATCAATAATGTTCCAAATCTCTATTGGAATGTTCTATTTTGAATCTGTATAATAATTTGATACATTCCAAAATGGAACATCCTAGTAGAGATTTGGAACATTATTGATTTATGCCTGTACACACAGGCATATATAGACTTAAATATAAGTATCATCCAGGAGCTATTTTAGTAGCTCCTGGAGCTATATGTATACTGTAGACGATAAATTATACTACTCACAGAAAATAATAGCCTGGAGACGATTTTTACAATAATCAATATTATGATAAATAGGGTTTTATGTTGTAAAGCATAAAAAAAGGAGCCATTTAGACTCCTTAATTTAGAATATCTGCAATTCTAGTTTAATCTTGGAATTGACTTTAGCTTCTTTGTTCATAGCCTCGATGGCACTTGCTTTCTGCTTATACATCTTTTTGATAATAAGCTTATGAGTGCGAGTTTTCAAAGCTGGGAGCCTTGGATTTGTTGCGCAGAATACTCCAAATCCACGTGGCTTTGCATTTGAGCCAGCTGGAATTGTTTGAACTGAATAAGCTCCATTAATTGCAACTATGTATCGGTTAGTGTCAGGAAGTCTCATATAGATGACTTCCTGTTCTGCTTTTTTCTTACTTGCCATAATTCTAGTCTCCTACAAAATAAAGATAAATATCATTAAAGGTTGGTGTGGCCCCGACTCCATTATCAATACATAATTCTAATCTCATACAATGACTATTATACAAATGTGGAAGCTGTTCCTCATAGCTATAAATATAATAGCCAGCCGGATAGTTCATTCCAACTTCTGGATATGCCTTGTCAGTCTCATATACCTGTTGATAGTTAACAAAGACTTGCATCTGAGACTCGCCATCATTTGGCAAGAACATCTGGTGAAGTTTGGCTTCTTGCTCTGAGTTGTCCTTAGAATAAGGCATCTCAAACTTACCACACTGAGTGGTATCTCCAATTTGGCATAATGCTTCGATTATGTCAATTGAATTGGTTCCTTTAAATGTTTTCATTTTCCTTATAATTTTAGTTATCTGCTTTATTGCATTGAACCCTACTGGAGAATCGAACTCCAGTGAATTCCAAATAGGGTTAGAGATTTAAACCAATGTAACATACGTTCCAATAGCTTCTAGCATTATGCATGGCTCTGTGTATTCTAAGCCTTTTGCATCTAAGTACTGCTTCATGAGCTGGATAACCTTGTTTCCTTTGGCTATCAGCATAACTGACTTGCCAACTGGAACTGCAGTTATAAACTCCAACTTCTTATGATGGCAGTACTCTCTGAAGTCTTCATATAGCTCTTGTGCTGACATTCCTATGCCTCCTTTCTGTCTAATAGCCACTGATAGAATGACTCTACTGAGAGCATATTAACATCTCCCAAATAACCATTAACATAATCTGTCACAGTTCTGTATAGGTCTGTGACTTCTATGTAGCTGTAGTTCAGCATGAAGTCCTCATAAATCTCTTTGATTTTGTTGTCTTTCATTTTCCTTATAATTTTAGTTATCTGCTTTATTGCATTGAACCCTACTGGAGAATCGAACTCCAGTGAATTCCAAATAGGGTTAAAACTACTCATCTATGTCACTTAAAGCGTCGTCCCACTCTTCTGGTGTCAGCCCTGTGATGAGTAATAGGCTAATACTGATAATTAGAAATGTTCCCATAGTTAAATCTCCTCGTATGAATAAAAATTAGCTACTACTAAAAAATACACTGTAAACCCTTGAGTACAGGTGCCACAGTCTATTTCAATTCTATATCCAACTGAGCTAGAGCTGCCAATAGTAAATACTGTCTGGTGCTCATTCTCCTTGAATATAGCCTCGATGGCCTTCTTGAATCTGTAAGAATCAATAACTGATGAGGAACTAGGCATTTTATTAGAAGCCTCATAAGCGTCTATAGCCTCTTCCAGCTTCTTTCTGATGATATGAGCCTCTTTATCAATAACAAAATTATTTACTGCGAGCTCATAAATCTCGATTGCCTCATTTCTGTTAAATAGTTCTGTCTTCATATTTATATAATTTTAATTAATAATGTTTGAACCCTAGCCAGGAATCGGACCTGGCCTATGTTCCAAATAGGGTTAGTCGATGATAATCTGATTGGTCTCTAGGTCTAAATAGAGCTTAGAAACGAGGATACGCTCCTTTGGTTCTCCAGTCTCCTCATTGACCTCTTTGGATATCTTATTAATAAGATATACCTTCTTCTTGTCATCGTCGTTGTCGGCTTCTGCCCTCAGATTAACGAGGGCATCGATGGCCATCTTCTCAGCACAGTAGTGCACGTCGGACTTGTCCATATACTCTCCGCCGAGGGTCACGTCAGCCATCTTCTGGCAAACTCTAACCTCGAACGAAGTCTTACGGACTGGTCGAGACGAGAATGCTTTCGCCTTCTTCGCAGCTTCCTTAGCCTGCTTAGCGGCTTCACGAGCCTGCTTAGCAGCTTCTTTGGCCTGTTCCATGAGACGCTGAGCCTCTAACTTGGCCTGCTCGGCCTTTGTTTCCAACTCTTGTGTAGGGTTCTCAGCCTGAGAGGTACTCTGTACGTTCTCTACTGAAGGGTTCTCTACTACGTTTACATTCTCTACCTGTGCCTTCTTGGCATTGTTCTTCTTAGTCATATTCGTATAATTTTAGTTTAGGGGCAATATTGCCTTTGGGGCATAGCAGAGAATCGAACTCTGCCAAGTACCATATATGCCTAGATTAAATCTACTAACTCGGCCTTATGAAGGTCTATAAGCTCTTCTTCATAATACCCATCTTGGCACTTTTGCCCACGAATACTTCAGCGATTTTTACCATAAAGTCGTACAGAGTCTCTCCGGCCACTTGAGTAGCATTGAAATTTTTGTCCATAATTTTAGTTGTGTTAAAAGTGTTAATAATTAGTAAGGTTAAGGGAGTCGAACCCTTACCCGGGCGGGCGTTTCCCACCAGGGGCCACGAACCTTTATTACTAAAATTATATTATATCGATTTACCCGAGATATAAAGTCGGTTGTCCAGTATGTCAAAGAGCGAATTCGGGTACCCCGAGTCCCGATAGGTATATATAGTTCGGGAGTCCCAATCCCGAGTATCGATGGGAATATAATTATTTTAAAATTAATATTAACGTCGTTTTTAATTATCGACACTGCGAAAGTATACGATTTTTTTTAATCTCGAACGATTTATACACTTTTTAACAGTCATTTTAACGTTTTATTTTCGTAACTGATTGATAATCAATGGGCATAATTTTTAATTTTCACGTTTCAATATCATTTATAGTGGAACGCGCGTCATGCATGTGTAGATATAGATAATAAGCGCGCGACAGACCTGTATCACGCGCCACGCGTGGAGAGGGGCAGGGGGTGTGGAATATGGGATGTTCGTGTATAGGTGTGAGGTACGTCAGGTATAGATAATTTGGGCGTACGTATCAGGCACACAGATAGGTATGTGTGACGCGTTGTGTACGATGTCTGGCTGAGAGCGATGTCTGGCTGAGAGCGATGTCTGGCTGAGAGCGCGTAGATTGGCATGAGGCATGTATCCGTATATGATGTATAGAAAATTCGGATACATATATCGACGGATACGAATACAAATATTAATTTAAATCGTTCCAGAATCGTTTCTGATATGCCTGAGAGCATCGAGATTATCAGAACGATAAATTATATATTTCATGATGAACGAAGCGCAGAGAGGCAATATTTCATGTATCTTAAAAGATTTCGTGAATAACTATGAAGAGAGGCAGAATGCCTATCTGCGCGTATATCGAAATTTCCGAGATGAGAAAATTTTTTTAATGATGATTAATAATTTTTAGGCCCCTTTCATGAAAGCCATAGAGCCAGCCCTCCAGTAGTACATGTACATTGTCGCATTCTGGCTCTCAGGAAAAAATTCAAATTTAGAACTTTGGCTAACAAATCTATTTCAATTAATTCGCATCAAGGCAATCATGATTTCTGGCTAACAAATCTAAATTACATAATTTCAGGCCCTTATGCATCATTTGATAGCATGAAAAATGCCCGAAAAAATATTTCGGAAAGAAAATTTCCAGTAATTGAAAAAAGTTCAAAATTAAAAAAAGTATTGTTTCTCTATTGTTTCTCTATAACTCATTGATATTCAATAGTTTAAGCTGTTTTTGTCAAATAAACAATAATTTTGTCAAAATAAAGTCATTGTTTCTCTTTAACTCATTGATTTTCAACTACTTGTCGTTAATGGAAACAATGGAAACAATAGCCGGGGATGGAGGCTATTATTTTTCCTTACTGCTACCATAAGTAAGTATAGAGCATACTACTTACTTTACTTACTTATGGTAGCTTTTTATTTTTCTCTCTTCCCCATTAAGATTATTGTTTCCTTTGTTTCTCTAGTTATAAAGGATTGATTTTCAATGGGTTAGAGAGAAACAATGACTTATTTTTGACATATTTATTGTTTCTCTTCGCTTTGATTTTCAATAGGTTATGAATATAAAGATTTGTAAAGAGTTGATTATCAATGAGTTATGAAAAGTCTATTTTTCAAAAATTTTTACTTTGGCAGTAAAATATATTGACATCAAGCCTCTAACTCATTGATAATCAATGTGGAACAATATTTGTCAGAAAAAAGTCATTGTTTCCACAAACTAAAAAATCTGTTAACACTTTAGCCTACTTGTTAAAATTCTTTAATAATTACTCAACTTTACTTACTATATAAGTATTTTTCAGTACTTTTGAGGCAGATTAAGTATAAATTTTTATCCAATCATGAATACAGAACAAGATTATAATGAGAGCGTTGCCTCTCTGCTTCCAGACCACACTTCAGATAATGAAAATTTTGATTATTCTGAAACTCCACAAGACCGCGCGCAACAAGCTTACCAGTCTAAACAACAAAAGCTAAATGCTGCTACTCTTGCTAAGATGAAACTTGCAGAAAAGAACCGCCTTAGAAATTTGAAATCAAAGGCTCAAAGCCAGTCAAATCAAGAAGAACAAGAATTGTCTGAACGGAATATAGCTGAGTTGCAAGTAATAGAAGAGTCACCTGAGGCACAGAACTTTTTAGCTGGAGAAGGCCATTCAGATTTGTCACCATATTCTGGTACAACAAAAAGAGATGTAGTAAAGATGCTTGATTCTCTTGGAATAAATCTTAATATGTATCTCACGCGTGCAGATACATATAACCTATTATCCTGCCTACTCACGTGTAATGAAGCACAGCTAGATGCTCTATACAAAAATCCAAAAGTTCCTCTTGCAATTAAAACAGTTATAAAGCGATTGCAAGAAGATTCAAGGCTTGGCAACATAGAGACAATTGAAAAACTATGGGACAGAATTTTTGGCAAAGCTGATAAAGCTAAAATAGAACTGCCACAACAGATAATAAACCAAAATGGCCAGCAGATACAAGGAGTTCAAGGTATCATACCGAATACTGTTGTTTCACGTGAGGCATATATGATAATTCGAGATACAATAATAGGAAAATAATAATTTTAAAAAGCGCAGATATGAATACAGAAAAATTTAAATCATTTTATGATGAAATAGGCATAATACACCAGTTTGATAGAGATTATCATTATGTCGGCACCTTTTTATGGCTGAATCAAGTAGAACAATTTGGGCTCTCTAAAAAAGAAGTAGTGGCTGCTATATTTAATCATGAATTAACAAAAGATGGCTTTTATTTTGTTAATTCTCCGATTACTGATATAGGAGAAGTAAATGACAGTATTACTCAAGAATGTGTTTTGCAGATTAATAAACTTGGACTTGTAGAATGCATACATGAAACAGCTGCAGATGCAGTAGAATATTATGGACAAGGTATCTATCTCTGCTTGAGATTATTAAGAAGAACTGCTGGCGGCTTTTACTGGCGTAAAGTATCGAGAAAATACACAAAGTTTTTGCCATACATTGATAATATAAACAGGTATGTTAAACATACAGACTTACAAACTGGCCAAATTACATACTACAGAAATTTAAGTGAAGCCTCAGAAGATACTCTTCTTACAGAAGATGAAATCTACGATGCAATATTTACACCAAATAATTATAATGAAAATGAATGGCAATATATTAGAACCACCTTTGATTTTTTGCAATTACAGAATAAAAGCATTGATGAAATAGAAGACGAAAATTCACTTTTACAGCTTTTACCTTTTAATAAAGTTGAATGCTTAGTTGGAAATACAAAAGGCTTTATTGACCATTTTGATGATAATTATATTTTAATGTTATCAAATGATGATAAGCTTACAGTTTTGTGTGAATTTAAAAGTATACGCCAAGCAGAATTTGAAACAACGTTTACTAATATTGGGCCATGTGTTAGGCAGAAAAAAGGCCATAATACAGCTGGTGGTTTTAAATGGATGTACAGAAAAGATTATAATGAATTAATGAAGAAACTAGAAAATGAGTTACTCTAAATCATCGATAGAAAAAATGCAATCTGACGTTCATGCTAAAATAGCAGGACGTCAGATTGATACAAAAGAGCTGTTAAAGCTTGATATGCTTTCATCTCTTGAGAAATATACGAAAGCAATGTTTAAGGCACAGTATAAGCGTTCATTTGTGGTTAGTCATCATCATAAGCTTATATTTGATGCACTTCAAGATGTGGTTGATGGCAAGTGTACTAACTTGATTATCAACATGCCACCTCGTTATGGTAAAACAGAAACTGTAGTTAAGATGTTTACTTCATGGTGTTTTGCACTCAATCCTACATGTAAGTTCCTTCATCTCTCGTATTCTGATACACTTGTAAAAGATAACTCTGCAACAATCAGATTGGCTATGATGGAACCACTCTACAAGACTTTATTTCCAAGTTCTCAGCTTGAAAAAGAAAAAGGCTCATCAGAGAAATGGAAAACAATGGCAGGAGGCGAATTCTATGCAGTATCTACACAAGGACAGGTGACTGGATTTGGTGCTGGACAAGTTGATGATGTAGATGAAGAAACCTTATCTTATGATGACCTCACATTTGATAAAGAATTGAATCAAGTACTTGGCTTGATGGATGCACGCAAGAATATCTTTAGTGGTGCAATTCTTATTGATGACCCATTGAAACCAGAAGATGCAGAGTCTGATATCATTCGTGAGCGTATCAACATGCGATTTGAGTCTACTATTCGAAATCGTGTTAACTCACGTAATACTCCAATTATCATAATTATGCAGAGGCTTCATGAAAATGACCTTTGTGGCTATTTGCTAGATAAAGAACCAGACAAGTGGAAAGTTCTATCAATGCCAGCAATTCAAGTAGATGAAAACAATATTGAAACTGCCTTGTGGCCAATGAAGCATACCCTTGAAGAATTGCATGCAATGAGAGCTATCAATCCAATTATATTTGATACTCAGTATATGCAAGACCCAAAGCCAAAAGAAGGCCTCATGTACCCAGAAGGCTTTAAGACTTATAAGCCAGAACAACTGCCTCAAGGACCAGAAGCACAGCATAAATGGAACTATACAGATACTGCAGATACAGGTGCAGATTCACTTTGTTCTATTTGCTTTATTGATACGCCTGAATTCATTTATGTCACTGATGTTGTATTTACTAAAGACCCGATGGAAGTAACAGAGCCAGAAACAGCTAGAATGCTTAATAGCAATAAGACCAATAGATGCCTTATCGAGTCTAATAATGGTGGTAGAGGCTTTGGTCGTAATGTGAAACGAATATTAAGAACTGTACTCAGGAACTTCAGATGCCAGATTAACTTTTTTACCCAAACTGAAAACAAGTTCTCACGTATATTTAACTGGTCAGCAAATGTGCAGTCAGAGATATTGATGCCAGATGGCTGGGACAGAAAATGGCCACAGTTTTATCAAGCCCTAACAAGCTATAGAAAAGACAACCGACGACGCTCTCAGCATGATGATGCTGCAGACTCGCTGACCGGAGTTTATGAAATGCATATTGGCAAGAGAAGTCATAAAGGAATTAAAAAATTAAATTAGTAAAAAGTATGAAAAAGAAAATACAAGGAGTAGCAGTCAATTTTGTAGATGATTGCCAAAATACTAAATAACTAAAGCCTCCAGAGCTTAAAAAGTAAGCTCTGGAGGCTTTAATACTACTAAGCCTATTACTTATATAATAATGTACACTGGCACGTATGGAGATAAAGTTTAAATATTTAAAGATTTTTAACTAAAAAAACTACTCTCTTTAAATATAATAATGTATATTTGCGAAAAGTTGTATAAACTTCCTCGTCCATTGGCTGGAGCTTCACCCGTCACAGAGGCTAAATGGTTCGATTCCATTTGCGAGGGCTATATCGCAAACCTGCACTCACTGCTGGTATTGCACAGTGTTTAACAAAATAAAATATAATAATTATGGGATTGAATTGCGGATGTCCAGCAGGTAAGCATCTCAATGACCTTGAGATTGCTGAGTGCAAAGAGAGTTTCGGCCAAATTCAGAAAGTAATCATTATGCGTATTAATAGTTCAGCTGGTGTATTGAACTCTATCACAAAAGAGGCAATTGCTAAGAAGGCTACTATGACACCATTGTTTACTGCTGATGATGGCACAAAGCTCATTATCTCGCCTTACATTCAGAATCCAACTACAGAACCTGGCGAAGCACGCACATTTGGTGGTGGCAACCAGACACTTGGTGGTATTGAGATTGTAATTGGCCGAGAGCCAACTAACTTTACTGGTGTTATTTATCAGGAAGCTCAGTCAGTAATTAAGACACTTAAGTCTTACTCATGTGAGAAGATTGGTGTAATGCTGATTGATGAGAATGGTAATATTGGTGCTATTGACCCAGATGGTACTGGAGCAAAATATCAACCAATTCCAGTTGATAAGTTCTTTGTAGGTGATAAGAACCTCGGCGGTTATGAAGAGCCTGATTCTAATACAATCAGCTGGAGCTTCTATCCAAACTGGTCAGATAATCTTGTACTGATTAAGTCAGATACATTTGATTACAATCCACTTACAGACCTTGTTAATGGAGCTTCTGCTTAAAACTAGAAAGTTATGCGACAAGTAAGAAAAACTGTAAAAATGGTACGACTTGAAACTGAAGACTTGTCACAAGAGTTTGAAGTTTCACATGCTGAGAGAATTCTCGACATGGGGCCAACTGTAAATGGTGGTTGGCATGTACCAGAAGATAGTGAATACGAATATACTGAAGAATATGGTCTTAGGCTTAAATCAAATAAAGGAAATTCTGCAAAAGAGGCATAAGCAGCAAATTATTAAAAGAGCTGTTAACCTGCAGAAACGTGTTAGATTCCACACGGAAACTAGCATATCTTTATATGATTATAGCGTTTCAGCTTCACTCTTCTTGGATTGGGTATCACATCTCCTTCCAAAAGATAAGTTTGAAACATTCAAGCACCTATTTCAGTATCCACTTCCTTCATCTGCTGTAATTGAAGACGTCTATAGGGAATTGGAACGTGTGTTCTACAGTAGGAATTCATCTGCTTCATATCAGTTTACATCAAGTGAGCTACTTGAAGATTGGTTGAACTACAAAAAGAATACACTCCATGAACCTGACGTCTGGAAGGTAAAAGGATGGAAGCAAATGCAAGTTTCGCCAAATAGCATATTGGTAGTAGACCTTCCAGTACAACAGAATAGCTTTAGGCCTGAGCCATATTTCTATTGGTTAAATATAGTTGATGTTATTGACTATGAGCTTGTAGAAAAAAGTACTACAGATTTTGAATGGCTGATATTTAAGCAGCCAGATAATAGAATCGCAGTTTTTGACGATAATACTATAAAAGTTTACCAACTCAACGAAAAGAATGAAATCCAGTCATTAGTAACTGAAGCTACTCATAACTTAGGTTTCTGTCCAGCAAGATTTTACTGGTCGACAAGTGTAAATGAAAAGTACCCAGATATTAAAAAGAACCCGATAACCAAAGAGTTATCTCGTTTGGATTGGTTTCTATTCTTTTCAATCTCAAAACAGCATCTAGATTTGTATGCTCCATATCCAATATATTCAGCATATGAGGCAGATTGCAATTATGAGAATAATGAGACAGGAGAGTATTGTGATGGTGGATATCTTAGAGATGCTGATGGCAATTATGAAATACTTGCTGATGGCTCAGTTAAGAAATGTCCATGCTGCAGTGAAAAGCGAATAGCTGGTCCCGGTTCATTTATCGAAGTTCCAGTTCCAAACTCAGCAGAAGGAATCAATGATATGAGAAATCCTATTCAGATTACTTCTATTGATAAGGACTCACTTGATTATAATGTAGATGAGTGCAAGAGATTGCATGATGAAATTGTTATTTCTGTTGTAGGACAAGGTGGAACTGCTTCAGTTAGTGATAAAGAAGCAATTAATGAAACGCAAGTTGCAGCTAACTTTGAAAGCAAAACATCAGTTCTCAATGCTCTTAAAACTAATTTTGAGCAGGCACAGAAGTTTGTAGAAGATACAATTTGCAAGCTTCGTTATGGAAACAGCTTTATCTCATCATCTATTAGTTGGGGAACAGAATTTTATGTATTTACAGTTCAAGAGCTGTACACTAAGTATAAATCAGCAAAAGATAGTGGAGCATCTGAAACAGAACTAGATGCGATACTTCAGCAAATACTTGAGGTTGAGTATAGAAATAATCCTTTAGTATTACAGCGAATGCTGATATTGAAGCAATTAGAGCCATATCCACATAAGACACTGAGTGAAGTACTTGATTTGTATAAAGAAAGTCTTCTCAATGTGAATTATGTAAAGCTTAAAATCAATTTCTCAGAACTGATTGCAAGATTTGAGCGAGAGAATATTGATATTGTAGAGTTTGGTTCTACATTGCCATTAAGACAAAAGATACAAATAATTAAAAACAAGTTATTAGATTATGTCAAACAACTCGATGAGCAAGGCGGACCTGCTAGAGTCGAAACAGGACTTGATGGACCGCAAGGAGGAGCTGCAGCAGCTACAGCAGAGTAACCCTGATGCTTTTACAAAAGAGCAGCTTAAAGAACTTAAAGATATCGATAAGCAAGTAGCATCTATTGATGCATCACTTAAAAATATTGAAGATATGGAAAAATCAGCAACACAGATTAAGCCGGGCACAGAGAAGCTTGTTCAGCTTAAGATTGCATTTGGTAATCGATTCAGTGCTAGAACTGGTAAAGAGATTAATAAGCCTCAGCCAGTGTCATTCTCATTTGGTGAGTGGCAGTTGTTTAAAGAATCGTACAAGCGACTCGGCTATCAGGTCACAGAAGTAATCAATGACCCTTATGGAGATGCTGAGGCACTTGTAGAAGTACAGAAGGACTAAAATCTTATAAGTTATGATAACAGTTGAAATGTTAAATCAGAATACTGCTTTAAGTGGTCTTACAGATGCACAGAAAGCAGCAATTGCAGAGCTTTCAAAAAATGATGAAGCTACTGTAATTGGCACAAAGATTGGTGCATTGCATGGTCAATATGATGCTGATATTCTCAATGCATCAGGTATTGCTAAGAATAATGGAGAAAAGTCTTATGACTATCTCAAACGAGTTCTCGGTGATTACAAAACAAAGTTTGATGGCTCTAAGGCACTTGCTGCTCAGCTTAAAACTTCACAAGATAAGGTTGTAGAGCTTGAGAAGAAAATTGCTGAAGGAGCGGCTGATGAATTACTCAAGCAGCAGCTTAAAGATGCAAAACATCAAGTAGTTCAGCTTCAAACTCAACTTACCCAGAAAGGCGAAGAGCTTACTAAAGCTAAGTCTGAGTATGAGCAGAAAGAGAAGAATTTGCAAGTTGGATTTGCTTTCACTAATGCTACAGCAGGTATTAAGTTTAAAGCAGGCATTGCAGAATCTGTCCAGAAGATTTTGCTCTCAGCTGCAAAAGATGAAATTCTTGCTAAAGGTACACCAGATTTCATTGATGATGGCAAAGGTGGTAAGAAGTTAGTTTTTAGAGATGAGAATGGTAACACATTGAACAATCCTAAGAATAATCTTAATCCATATACTCTTGATGAGCTTATTATGGAGACTAGCCTTAAGGATGTTATTGATACAGGCAAGCAGCAACCTGGTGGTGGCACAAAGCCAATTGTAAATAATCAGAATCCAAATTCATCTACAGTACTAGATTTGTCTGGTATTAAGACACAGATTGATGCTGATAGAGCGATTGAAACATATTTGCTTTCTACAGGCCTTACACGTGATAGTGCTGAGTTTGGTGATAAGGTACTTGAAATCAGAAATGAAAACAATGTATCAGAACTTCCTATTCGATAACGAACTGATTGCTGTACAAGGGTAATGCACCATATCAGTCATAATATAAATGTCAAATTTTAAAATTTAAATTATGAGTTTAATTTTAACAAGAATCCAAAACATTCGTTCGAACTCAAACTTGGATAAGTATGAGTATCGTCCAAGCCGTTATGGTGCTCTTGATGCTTTTATTCAGCAGTCTAACGACCCTACCGGCATTCTTACTCCTGAGTTGAAGGAGAAGGCACGCACAAGTATCGGTAATATTCTTGAGACACCTGTCATTGACTATGACAATGATATTACAATCAGTGATACTCGCACTCTCACAATTGCTGACAGTGAGAATACATCTCACATGGTTCAGATTAACTTTGCTACTTATGCATTTGGTTTTACCATTGCACCAGCAATGTATATGAACAATGAGATTGGCATTCAGAAGGACTTTGAGACCAAATTGATGAAGTACATCTACAAGCTTGCTCAGAAGCTCGACCAGGATGCTCTTGCTAAGTTGGCAGCAGCTAAGACACAGGTTATCAAGAATCCACTTTTGTATGACCACACAGGTAACACTATCAATGCTAAGTGGACAGAGCGTGAGAATGTATTCGGTGACCTTGAGCCAATTATGGCAGCAAATGACTTCTTCGGTCAGTTGCACATTGTAGGTGATGCAGGTGTTGAGTCTATTATGCGAAAGCTTGCTCAGCATGGTCTTTACAATGATGTTAACAAGCAGAATGAGTTTGGCAACAAGGTAGTTCACTTGACTAACAACATGGCACTTGGTGAGAACAAGTATGCTCAAGGCTATGCAATCAATGCAGGTTCTCTCGGCTTTATGACACGTTTCGAGCGTGACTGCTTGCTCGGTACAGTTTCTGGTGATGGCCATGAGTGGGGTATTGCAACACTTCCATTGTTGAACATTCCTTGTGGTACTTACTTCTATGACTCAGTAGGTGACTATTCAGCTATTGCAGGAGCAGCAACTGCTGATATGACACGTACTCGTAAGGAGCACTATGGCTTTGCAGTTGATATTGCATTTATGACTGCATATAACAGCAATGCTGATGAGCTTGCAAGCCCAATTATCGGCTTTAACATCTCTAGTGAGAATGCACACTATGCTGTTCCTGTACAGCAGGTTGTTGCACCTCCTACAGCATAATCTGTGCTTGATAACATTTAATTGTTATTAACTTTGGATGGGGTCCGGCAGGAGGATGCGCACATTGAGTTGATGCGTATTCCTCCTGTTTTTGTTTTAAACATCAAATAAAGATATGATTAGAATAAAAGACTTAAATGAACAGCTCTTACATTTAGTAGGTTGGCAACAGAGTTATGACACATCTGAAGTTAGAGTTTCAGATAATCTAACTCAAAGTGAAAGTGGTATGTATTTTCAGCAAGTACATCCATTGCTTACACTTCAAAATCTACTTAGTATAGCCCCTGATTTCAAAAATACAAATTGGCAAAAGTATGATTCAAGTAAATCATATAAAGCAGGAGAAGTTGTACAAGTAGAAGATAATTTGTATAAGGCATTACAAGATGTGCCAGAAGAAACAGATATTCTCGATTCAGATTATTGGGATGAAACAAACATGTTTTCTGAATGGCTAGAAGATAAAACAAAAGCTAGTATCATTAAGCTTATTAATAAGTTTATTAATATGAAATTAGCTGATAAAGCTTCTAAGTCATTGATTGAGAATAAAACGCTGTTTGATGGTACAGGCAGATTAACTAATCTCGCTGTTAATAGAAGTAGATTTGTAGGCTTTGAAGTAGATACTGTAAGAAGCAAAGGTGTTACTGTTAAAATCAATAAAATTGGTTTACAGTTTACAAGACCTGGCAAGTATAAGATTTATATCTTGCATTCTAGTTGTGATACTCCAATTTATTCATTTGAATTTGAAAGAACAAAGGCAAATTCGATTGAATGGTTTAAGCCAAAAGAAGATATTCTCTTACCTTATGAAAGCCAAGATATAGATGCTGGTGGCAGTTGGTATATTGGTTATCTACAGAATGAGTTACCAGAAAACAGTCAGGCTATTAATAGAGATAGAGATTGGTCTACTCAGCCTTGCAAAGGCTGCTCAAGACAAGAATTTTTAGCTTGGCAAGCTTGGTCTAAATACATAGAAATTCATCCATTCTATATTGATAATAATCAATTACTTGGAGAAGACAAACAGATGTATTTTGACCCTGAAGTTATGAACTTTACATATGATGCTAACTATGGCATTAATCTAGATGTGTCTGTGTATTGTGATTTAACTGATTTCATTATTAAACAGAAACAACTATTCCAAGATGTTATTGCAAAACAGGTAGCTATTGATTTCCTTAGAGAATTTGCTTACAACCCTAATGTAAGAACTAACCGTCGTTCTATCAATGCTTCTCGTACAGATATATTGTATGAGCTCGATGGAGACTCATCGAGTATGAAGCATTCAGGATTGAATTATGAGTTGGACTTAGCTCTTAAAGCATTAAACTTCTCTACACAAGGACTTGATAGAGTATGTTTACCTTGCATAAATCATGGACTTAAATATAGAACAGTATAATTATGGCTATACATTATTTCAATACTTCCATTAGAAACCTTGCTTGGCGGCTTAGAAGATTTGATGAGATTCTTGGTAAAGAACTTGTCAATGAAATTATGGCTCATGAAGATGAAATCATAGAAGCAGTCATCCAAAATCAGTTGTATGATAGAGGTATCAATGGAGCTGGTATTGAAATAATGTCTTATGAGCCATACAGGCCTAGCACTATTAAAAAGAAACGAAAGAAAGGACAACCATACAACAGAGTAACACTGAAAGATACTGGAGAATGGTATGCTTCACTTAAGTTAGTATATGATTCAGATGGTTTCTTTATAACAAGTACAGATGAAAAGAATAAATACTTAAAACAGAAATATGGACCAAAAATTCTCAGACTTACAAATGAGAATTTAACAATAATTCTGAATAAGTACATACGACCAAATCTAAAAGTTAAACTTGAAAATTACTTGAAGAATGGAAGATAGAGTTATTAAAATACCAATAAAGAAAAATCCTGTTCTTCTTGATAAGGTTATACAGGATATCCAAGCTACTTTAGAAGAAAAGTTAGCTTGGCTAGACCACGCATTTGGACGAGCCTATAAATTAGTGCAGCACCAAGATAATGGAGGCAAGTTTATTTATCCTGCTGCATACATTGGCAATTCAGATTATATTTCCCTTTTGCCAGATGATAACTATGGTAACTTTTGCTGGTTCGATATTTATGATTCACAAAAGATTACTCAAGTAGTACAATCTACACCTCAATTTACTTTTTCAGGTGCAATTGTATTTTGGTTTAATCTTGACAGCATTTTTTCTGATAATGAAGCAATGTATTCAGAAGAAATAAAAGACGAAATCATAAGAGTTCTGACTACTCCGGGATTAGTTAAACAGACTGGTAGAATAGAAATCAATGAAATATATGAACGATTTGAGAATATCTATAGTGGTTATTCTATAGAAAAGATTTATAACAGCTATCAATATTCTGGCCAAGATATACAAGCACTTGATAAGATGTTTTTTATGCATCCTTATTCAGGACTTAGATTTGAATTCACTATAACAACAAGAGAATTATGCCAACGATATATCAAATAATTTATATTTGCTTGATTGCAGCATTTATTATTTTGTGGTCAATGAAAACAGAGTATAGATATAAAGTAAGAGATTATTTCGACATTCTTTATAATAGAACTGGAAAGAAGTATTTTAAGCTTATATCTGATATGCTAGATTGTGATTACTGCTTAAGCTTTTGGATATCATTAAGTATTGCTATTATTGCTTTTATACTTACATTTGATTATACTTGGCTTATAACACCTATTCTAACAACCCCTTTAATAAGATTTCTATTATGAAAACAGTAAAGATAAATAAGCATGAGCTAAAGCTTTATGATAGTATTGATGAAATGCCTATTGTAAACTTCCAAAAATACAATAAGTATGTCATCATTGACTCTGGGCTTGGCAGTGATGTAGATTCAGTTGATGAGCATTTAGTAAATCTTGCTAAGCTCATTAAGTCTAATAAAGAAAAAGCCCAACAAGAGTTACAAAACCTAAGACAAACGATGCATCTTATTGTATCTGGAATATCACCAAATTATTTGGCTTTTGCAGCTCTTATACACTCAATAGATGGAGAAGTTGTAACTGATTTATCTGATGAAAATCTAAAATCAATTTTAGATAAGCTTAAAAAAGCTAAACACTCTACAATAATCAGTTTGCTTCTATGGGTCAAAAAAAAACTGGCTACAGAGCTAGAGATGTATTTTCCAAATAATTTTAATGATTCTAAAGACAAAGAGGTTTATGATAAGATTAAACAACGTACACTACTTCAATTAGAAAGCATAGCAAAAGGAATAGATAATGCTGATAAAATTGAAGAGATAGATGCACAGCTGTTTAGCTTACATAAACCTAAGTCTTTTAGTGGTAGTACATCAATTGAAATAAAATATGATAAACAGTTTGAAACAGCTTGCATGATTATAAGTCAAAAATCTAATATGAATGCAAAGAAAATGACTGTTTTAGAATTTTATAGTACACTTAATAATTTATCTAAACAAGCTGAAGCTGAAGCTAAAGCTTATAAAAAAGTAAGGAGATAAACTATGGCAGCAACAGACGATGGCAAGATAAAATTTAGTGACCTCATTGCACAAGATGATACTATTAACTACATGATTTTACAGCTTGATGATTTGAATAAGAGCTTTGAAAAAGTAGTTAATGCTATTAGAGCTGGAGCAATTAAGATAACAACTGCACTTAAAGGAGTAAGTGGAGCTACTACTGAAGGCAAAAAAGAAATTGATGATGCAGCATTAGCAGCATCAAGACTTGAACGTGCTCAGAAAGAATTAGCTTTTGCAATGACTGATACTGGAAAACAGGTTGCATGGCTTAAAGAGCAAACTAAAGACTTTAATGCTTCTTCAGTAAACCAAAAACGAATTATAACTTCGCTTGAAGGCTCTTATAATAAGCTTAAAGCACAGCTTAAAGATAATGTTGACTTGTGGAAATCATTAAGTGAGACAGAAAGAAATGATGCTTCGATTGGTGGTTCAGTTCTTAGTAATATTCTTAATATTAAAGATAGACTTGGAGAGCTGAATAATCAGATGAAAACACAGGTTGCTCAAATGTCTGAGCTTGAAAAAGCAGAACAAAGATTGAATTATCTTAGAAGTGATGAAGGTAAGAAGCTTATTGAGGTTAAAAGACAGATTGCTGAAATACTTAGAGGTGAAAAAGAAGAAAAGCAAACTGTTGACCAGCTTTTTGCAGCTAAACAAAAACTTGAACAAGCTCGTTCTGAAGAAAATCAAAAGCTTCAGCAAGTTAATGCTGAAATCAGACAAGCAAATCAATTAGCTAAGCTTCAAGCACAGCTGAATAACTCTGCTGTCGGTTCTTATAATCAGCTTGCAGCACAATATGAGCTTAATAAAATTAAGCTTAATGCAATGGGCCAACAACAGAGAGCTACAACAGCTGAAGGTAAAAAGCTTGAAGAAGAAACTTTAGCTATTTATAGGCAAATGGTTCACTTACAGGAAGCCACCGGTAATTACAGACTTTCTGTCGGCAATTATGAAAAAGCTTGGAATGGACTCGGTAATGCGATGAACCAAATTATTCGTGAAACTCCATCTATGGCAGTTTCATTAAACACATTCTTTCTTGCTATTTCAAATAACTTACCTATACTTTGGGACGAGATTGATAGAACTCGTGAGAAGAATAAGCTACTTAGAGCTGAAGGTAAGCCTACACAATCTGTTGTTAAAACAATTGTTTCATCTATATTTAGTTGGCAAACAGCCCTTATTATTCTTATTTCTGCTTTATCATACAATGGTGAAGAGATATTAAGATGGATAAAAATTGCTTGGTCTGGACAAAAGGCAGTTGCAGATATGGATGATGTGATAGAAAGTGTAAGCGATAAAATGAAAAAATCTACTAGTCAATTAGGAGAGCAGATTGCAACATTAAAAAGACTTTCTATTGAGTGGAAGAGCTTAGGCGGAAATATTAAAAAGCAAAATCAGTTTATTAAAGATAGCCAAACAGAGTTTAACAAACTTGATGTATCTATCAAAAATATAAATGAAGCAGAAAATATTTTAGTAGACCACACTGACGAGTTTATTGAAGCATTGTCAGCTAGAGCAAAAGCTACTGCGGCAATGCAAGTAGCTGCTGATTATTATGGTAAGGCTATTCAGAAGCAATTTGACTTTGAATCTACTTATAAAGATAAGCCAAATTGGTGGCAACGCTTTGCTGCTGGTGGTGTAGTTGGTTTATTTGGAGGTGATAAAGAGTTTACTGAAAGCCAATATAAAAAGAATAAAAAGCAACTTCAAACTCAGATTGAAAAGGAAATTGCTTACGATGAAGATTTTGCAGATAAAGCAGTTAAATTAGCTGGAGGCTATTATGATAAAGTAGACCAGCTATATAAGAAACTCGGTCTTGATACAGCCCATAAAACAAGCAAAACAAGAAATCCACATCAGAGAGACTTGACAGATACTATATGGAAAAATGACCTCACTATACAAAAGAAATATGAGGCTAGCATAACTGCACTACAAAGAGATGAGTTTGCTAAAAGGAAACAAGAAGCTGTAGACTCTGCTGAAGCTACAATTCGTGAAATGCAAGAGAAGTTTAGAAAAAATCAAACATACCTTGTTGGCTTTAAAGGCATGAAGCCTCTTACTGATGAGCAGAAACAGCAAATTCAAAAGCAGCAAGATGAGATTAAAGCGATTATTGAAAACACTCAACGAAAGCTTAATCTTGATTTGCAAGATATTGAAGATGAAAGGCAGATAGATGAAATAACTAAGCTTCGTCAAACAATGAAGTTTAGATATGATGCTGTAGCATCTGAGATTGAAAAAGAAAAACAATTAAAGCTTCAACAGCTTGATGATAGAGAAGCTTCTTATACAACAAAAGCAGCAACTATTGGAACTAGCGGAGAAGCTACAGTTACTGGAACTGCATCTAAGGAACAACTCGCTGCTTGGCATAAACAAAGAGTAGAAATTGAGTCACAGTATGATAAGATAATACTTGATTTGAGAGCTAGGCAGATTGAAGGTCAACTTGAATTAGTTCGTAAAGGAACTAAAGAAGAAAGGCAATTACTTCTTGAGCAAGTTGATAATGCAAGAAAGCTTGCACTTGCTGAAAATAGAGCAAAACCAATTGAGCAGCAAGAATCTGAGGCAGATATCAATGCTAGATTTAATAAAAAGAAAGTTCAAGTGTCAGGTAGTAATAGGCTTACTAACTTTATACAGCAACAAGAACTTTCTAAGTCTGAATTCGATTTAGCTAAGCACACATCAGATGAAATCAAGAAATATGAGTTAGAGCAAGAAATATCTTTATGGAAAGAGAAAATCAGGTTAGCTAAAACTGGAGCACTCGATTGGTCTCAAACTCAGATAGATACAGCCAGAAATACAGTTGCTAAGCTTGAACAAGAATTGAGTAAAGTAAATGATAACTTAAGTTTCATTGGCCGAGTTGGTAAATATGGTCCATCAGGAGCACTACTAAGCTATCTTGGCTTTGATGATGATGGGCTGCAAGCTTGGAATGAAGCAGTAAATCAAGTTGTATCAAATCTACAAGAAATAGCTCAAGCTGAAGTTGATATTGCTCAAGCAGCAGTAGATGCAGCTGAAAAGAGAGTAGAAGCGGCTCAAACTGCTTATGAAGCTGAAGTTGAAGGTAGAAACAATGGCTATGCTAATCAAGTAGCTACTAAGAAAAAAGAGCTTCAACAAGAGAAGAAGAACCAACAAGAAAAGCAGAAACTCCTTGAGCAAGCACAAAAACGTCAAGAAGCTATTAATACTACTGTACAGGCTTCATCTCTTATTACAGCATCAGCTAACATTTGGTCAAGCATGTCTGGTATTCCTATTGTTGGTCCTGCTCTCGCTTTAGCTGCAATTGCTACAATGTGGACTAGCTTTGCAGTAGCAAAGGTTAAAGCTAAACAAGCTACAGCAGCTGCAAATCAAGAATACGGAGAAGGCGGTCTTGAGTTCTTAGAAGGAGGCTCACATGCTTCAGGCAATGATATAGATTTGCATCAGAAGAATTCTGATGGTAAGAATATGAGAGCTGAAGGTGGTGAAGCAATGGCTATTATCAATAAGCGTAATACTCGTAAGTATAAACGAGTACTTCCTGATATTGTGAATAGCTTAAATAAAGGCAACTTTGAAGATAAATTTATAAAAGCATTTGCTAATGGTGAAGTAGTACAAAATCAATTTGTACAAACAGAAAGTAAGGCTGATTTATCAAGAATTGAAGCTGGGGTTGATGCTATTAAGAAACAAAATCAAGAAAGAGTATATGCTTTAAATGATGGCCGAATGCTTATTATTAGAGGCAACGTAAGAACATATATAAATAACTAAAAGTGGTCTCCAGAGTGAATTATATAGCTCTGGAGATTAGCTTTTTATAACTATAAATACTACAACTATGAATATATTCTATATATTAAAAGGTGAAATTCAAACTGCTACAAATGGCCAATTTAGTACAAGTACAGGAGAATTTGTAAGTGCATCTGCTGTTGGGCAGTATTGCGTAACTTCATACCTTAGTGATATGAAACCAGCAAATAGGCAAAGTATACCAATAGCTGAAATTTATGCTCCTGATATAAATTTTAAGCAACTAAGAGTTTTCTTTTATGATAAAAATGCTAACTATTTAACTTACACTATATATTCAGGAGGAACCTTAAAAAATTTTTCTGAAGCAAGCCCAGAACTTAGAAAAAAAGTGGCACTTATAAGGTGTGATTTTATTCTTGATATTTCTGCTACAGAGCTATCTCAAATGACTTCAGATGAGATAACTAAAATGCTTACTAATACTTGGGTGTATGGAGGTTTTAAACTTCAAAATCTCCATTATAAAAAGCTTCAAAAGCAGTACAAAAAAGAAACAAATCAAGTATTTTTTAGAAATACACTAGAAGGCTCGGCAAAAGTTTTTGGAGATGATTTTGAATTTATAAAAGCACAAAGCTTAGAAACAAAATATTTATTTATAGCAACAGATGGCAAAGGCAATGTATTATCAGTTAATTCATTTGTAAAAACAGATTGTAAGTTAGATTATGCAAAGCATTCAATAGAATTGAAACTATCAGCCTTAGATAAGTATTCTAAAATAATGAATGCTTATGACCACACTTATGATTTGATTAAGTTGTCACCAGCTATAACTCCGCTAACACTCACTAAGCGTTTATTATATCAATTCTATATTCAAGGAGCAGACTCAGTTTCATGCTATGCAAATGGTACTTATTGGGAACAAGATGTTTCTGAATCTGTAGATGATGCTAATTTGCTTAAAAATAAATATTATTTTGCTAGAAATTTAACTGGGCAAGAGATAGTTCTTGAAGGAGAGAAAGTCTTACAGAGTCATGTTGGTACTTACATAAGAGATACTAGCTATAATGGATATAGATGGAAAAGTAATACAGGTAGTGAAATTATATTTGAACCAATTTCTGATGATGATAAAGCTAAGTTTAACACATCATCATGGCCTTATGGTACTCCATTAAATGCCACAACTGGAGCATCACCAAAAAATTCAGCCGGAGCTACAAAAGATACTTTATATTGGATAAAAATAAAAAATGTTTTTGTGTCTGAATTATCTACTGTAACATCAAGTCATGTTTATTGTACATCCTATACAGAAAATAAATTCAATGGTGTATTATCTCAAAGTGGAAATTATAATATGCATGGATATGCATCTACAGATGTACTTTATAACTTAGCTGACTATTTGATAGATTATACTATTTGGGGCCGTATCTTAGCTGATGTAGACTCTGCTATTGAGATATCAACAGGACAAACTAAAACTCTATATGATTTGCCAAAAGATGACTTTGTATCAGAAAGAGTAAACTATAGAAAATGTATAGGTTTAGTAGGTTTAAATGTAGTACAATCAGACTACAGTGTAAGTTATCCTACTAAGTATGGCAGAAATGATTATGGCACATATTTTTCAAGTAATTTTGTAAATAGCTTGACAAGAACATCACATATCCCTGTGCCTATTAGTAGAAGTTCATGGGCAAATTCTTCTATTTGGGCTATAATTCCAGATAATTGGTCTAACTTTGAAGCTCAGTTTAGAACTACATTTACACTTAAAGATGCATTTTCATTAGCAGATGTAATTAAATCGCTACTACATAAAATAGACCCACTTGTTAAATTTGAAGCAACAGCAGAGTATAGCAGATTCTTTTATGAAGGAGATACATCAAATCCTATTATTCCATTTGATGGAAGTAGAGTAGGCTATGTACCTTTCATAGCTCCAAAATCTAATGTGCTAAAAGGTAATTATGACCAAGCAGCGCAAAAAGCTGAAATAACATTCGAGCAAATTATGAATATGTTAGCTGAATGCTTCAGATGCTATTGGTATATAGATGAGAACAGCAGATTAAGAATTGAGCATATTTCATATTTTATGAATGGCTTATCATATTCTAGCAAAAATGTTGGCCTAGACCTTACAAAGAAATATGATAAATTCAATAAGAAAACAGTTTTATATGCTCAAGAAGAACTATCATATACAAAAGACGATTTAGTATCAAGGTATGAGTTTAGTTGGATGGATGATTCAACTGATATATTTGAAGATATGGAAATAGACGTAACATCAGCTTATACACAGCAAGATAAAACTGAAGAGATTAACTCAGAAGTATTCTCCACTGATATTGATTTGATGTTATATGCTCCAGATAAGTTTTCTAATGATGGCTTTGCTCTTATGATGGCTAGTAGCAGTACAGGAAAAGTACCAATTGCATCTATATCAGGCTTAAGAGATAATGAGTACATTTATACATATTCTGCAACACCACAGAATTATCTTTGCTCATGGTTATACTTAGCTAGATACTATATGTTAGATATGCCAGCACATAGAATTAATTATACTAGAGCACCAAATGCAGATGCTTATAGAGTAACTGGTATAAAGCAATTCATTAAACATGATGTAGAATTTCAAACTAACTCTGAGATAGATATGAATAAAGCAATAAAGACTTCAATTGGAACTGGCATAATTGATTCAGCTTCAGTTAACATTGATACAGGACTGATTAGCGCAACTTTGGCTTTTAGTCCAAATTAAAGCTAGGTTAAATTTCTTTAAAAGATATTAGAAAATTTTTTCTTTAAAAATTAAATATGTATATTTGCAAAAAGTATATAATTGGCACATCCTAAAAAAGAAAGTAGCATGGCAAATCCGATATGCATATCACCTTTGAAGTTCTATGATAACTTCCATAAGCAAAACCGTTATCGTAGTTTTGCTTATGGCCATGTTGCGCCTCTTATTACTAATCCTAATGTAGTATCTCCATTTCAATTAATCGTATCTGGAAATGTTTCAGAAGTGTACGTGAGAGATGCTAAATCAAATGCTAGAGTAACTGGAAATGTTGTAGAAAGATTTCAAGATGCAGGACTTAGAAATGTATCTAAAAATGGCTATAATGTTTTATTATTCTTAGGCATATTTCCACTTTCTGGTGTTATTGATTATGAAGGCCAATATTGGCTTGAGATACATTCTGGTGGATGGTACTATTCAGAAGTATTCTGCTTTGATAATAATATCGATGACTGCCTTAAAATAGAATATTGGAACCCTGAAGGTGATTTTAGTATTAAGAATGGTACTATCATATTAGGTAGTGAGGCTTTTCATTTTATACTGCTTCTTAAATCAGAACTTGGTAAGCCAGAATATTCTTTTGAAGAAGAAGCAACAAAGAGGCTAAGCTATTCTTTTATAGAAAGCCAAGTGTCAAAGAAAACATATAAGTTTAATGCTGTTATTCCAGAGTATCTCTGTGATGCTATGAGGATAATACGCCTTTGCAGTAATAAACAAATAACTAGTAAAGGTGAAACTTATGATGCTATTACTTTCAATATGGAAGTAGATTGGCAAGAACAAGGCGATTTAGCATCTGTAAATTGCGATTTTGATGTTGACAATATAATTGTTAATCTCGGTGGCTTTAAACGAGAACCAAGTGGAGATTTCAATAATGATTTTAACAATGACTATGATATTGAATAAAGATACATTGCAATGTAGAGAGTTAGTAACTTAAGTATTAATTTTTTAAAATTTAGTAATTATGGCAGATATAGTTGAGAAAATCTATTGTACCGAAAATGGTAATAATGATTTGGCAGCTATTCTTGCTGCTACTAAGAACAATGACCCAGCTACTATGATGGCAGCTATGGGAGGTGGTATGAACAATTGGATGAATAATCCTTTTGTGTACCTAGTGTGGATGATGTTTGCTAATCGCATGTGGGGAAATGACCAGAATGGTAATCCTGCTATTCAGGCTCAAATTGATTCTCTTCGCAATCAGATGGCAGACAACCAGAACAGTAATTTACTTATGGATGCTCCTGGCTATATTGAGTATATCAAAAAGCACGGCTATCATTTTACAGATAAATTAGCTTCTCACGTAAGTAAAGCTATGCAAAATGTAAGTGGTACAACTCATGAATTTACAGAAGTTCATATAGCAGGCTTAAAGCGAAGTCATCATGAAACAGATGGCGATTTAGTATATACTGCTAATATGGCATTTGCTGATTTTTATCCTCAGGTTATTCCTATAGCCGAAACTTGTATTAAATATGCCGAAGCCATTGCTACAGACCCAGATGGCTACGAGGGAATGGAGTTCTTAAGATGGACAAGTGATGCTATTGGCAAGGCAATAAATATTAATTGGGAGGAGTTCATCTAATGGTAAATAGGCTTTTTGAGTTTGAACAAATCAGACTTATAGTAATATCGGCTCTTAGCTCTCTGCTGGCAATACTTACACCAACAGAGGGTTTTGTCATAGCTATGATTATAGGCTTTGGCTTTAATCTGTTTTGTGGAATGCGAGCAGATGGGGTATCTATTAATAGATGCAAAAACTTCTCATGGAGAAAAGCCAGAGAGGCTATGTTAGAATTGTTATTATACTTTACAATTATATATGTTTTATATGGAATAGTATATGCTTGTGGCGATAAATCAGAAGCTATATATGCTGCCAAGATTCTAACCTATATATTTGATTATACATATATCTGTAATGGTTTTAAGAACTTAATAGTTGCATATCCTAAAAATATAACATTTAGAATTGTATATCATCTGATTAGGTTTGAGCTTGCAAAAGCTTTACCCGGATATTGGAAGCCTATCATTGATAGACTAAATAGCGAATTTGATAAAACAAAAAAAAATGACTGATTTCAATAAAGACTTTGATTTTTAGTTTTAAACAAGAAACTATGGAAATAATAGAAATGAGAAAGTATGTTGAGCAGGAAATACATAAACAAGGCTCTGCTTCAGCAAAAGTTCTAGCTCCATTATTTACAGCTATCATAGACAAGCTATCTTCTGCAGATACAAGAGATAGCTCAGTTGCTACAATAGCTGTTACTATTAGAGAACCAACTAGAACAGGAGATAATTTAGCTTCAAATAGCTATAAAGTAACAAATCCTCAAGATGAGATAGACCAGATTATTGATGTGACTAATCAGAACCATGATTTAACTCATATAGCAGTTCTTGATAATAATCTGGCTATTATTTTTAATTTCTTAGAGTATAGTACTACAGAACTTACAGCTATGGCTACAATTCATGATGGAGAATATTATTTGCATCTATCTAAAGATGCAAATGGCTCTTATATGAATTGGACTAGAACATCAGCTATGGTAGCTCCAGTTACAGAGGCTGAAATCGAAGTTTATAAGAAACTGTTTGGAGCCACTTATGACTATGAGAATAATAAGTTCCAGCTGCAAATCGGCACAGCACTTATTAACCTTACTCCTGCTGATATGCTTTTAGCAGACCAAGAGTATGATAAAGTGGCAAACACTGTAAACTATACAGCTATGTGGGCTAATTCTAAAGCCAAATATATTAAGTGCCATGATTGGTTCCAAGGCTTCCAGTCTGATATTGATATGCATTCAGCATTCTATGGCTCAGATGCAGAGATTATTGATTTGAATGCTCCAAATGATGAGCATGAGCTTCACGTAAGTAACTGTACTCAAATGTTTGCTGGCTGTATTAATCTTCAGCAAGTAGATGGCATTATTGTATTACCTAATACAGGCTACTCAGTACTTCATATGTTTGGAAGCTGCAATAAGCTTATTACTTTTAAGCTTAAGAACCTTGCGCAAGACTTAGATTTGTCTCAGTGTAATCAAGTTTCTCCAGAGTCAATTCTGTATTTAATTCAGAATGCAAAGAGCGATATAGCCTTTGTAGTTACTTTGGAAACTTCAGTATTAGAGAAATATAATGCTTCATCTGATTGGGCAGAAGTCCGCTCAGCAGTTGAGGCTAACAGTAAAATTGTAATATTATAAGATTATGTCACTTAAAACTTTAAAAGACTCTATTAAGCAAGCTATTAAGCAAAATGGTAATCAGGAAATAACTGGAGATACTTTGCAAAATACTTTATTATCTATGGTTGATGAGCAGGAATCTCATATTGGGTATGATGTATTTACTGGTATAATATCTCCTAATTTAGTTAGTGTTAATGATTTCTCATATGACCCAAATGATTATTCTATTTCAGTTAATATTAACATGACAGAATTAAATCTATTTAGAAGCAATGGCGAAAGAGTTAAAACTATTAAATTTTCAAGTGCTCCTGGGCTTATAAAAATTCCTCATTATGGAACATTAGCACTTAACTTAAAAGACGATACTATTTCAGTTGTAACTTTAGGACAGCCTGATACTTCTGATTTTGTGGTTTTGCTACAAAATGAAGATGTAAAAACAACACAAGGACTATTTGCTCCTTTATTTAGAGAATATTACTATAAAAATTTTGTAAATAAGGAATCTCATATTGGGTATGATGTATTTACTGGTATAATATCTCCTAATTTAGT
>ERZ1026866.130-NODE-130-length-50040-cov-17.357187_pt1 | contig 50040 bp, 53 predicted proteins | sample MGYA00380163_ERZ1026866 | MGnify/ENA primary metagenome ERZ1026866 (study PRJEB33269, sample SAMEA4719799) | human gut metagenome | biome: human-associated habitat; feature: organic feature; material: feces | place: Cameroon | collected 2013-10 ...
GCTCCTGTTTTGGGAACAGGTGGTCGCAGGTTCGAATCCTGTCGCCCCGACTTCGAGAAAGCTAAGAAGAGTTAAATCTTCTTAGCTTTCTTGGTATATATAGGTTTTGGTTTAATAGTTTTAGAGTTATGATTATTACGATTGCGCGCCAATGTGGATGTGGCGCTGTTCATGTGGGCAAGTTGCTGGCTGAACATTATGGCATCCCTTTCTATACCCGTAAGACTTTGATGGATATGGCACGGGAGCATGGGGTGCTTGATGAGATGGAGTCGTTCTTTGATGAGCGTCCGGTAGACGAGCTGCTCTTTGCCATGTCTTCCCTAGGTGAGCCTCAGAAGGCGCTCACCGAAAAGCCGATTCAGGTCTTGACGGATATGATTGGGCAGGAGAACTGTATCATCATCGGCCGTTGCGGCAATTATATCTTCCGCGACCGCAAGGATCTCGTTTCGGTGTTCCTGAAGGGCAATCTTGAGGAGCGCATTGCGAATATCCGCCATGAGGAAGGTCTGGGAAGACTGGAGGCTGAGGAGTTCGTTGAGCATGCGGATGACTGCCGCATCGCCTATCATAAGTATTATACCGGGCTTACCTGGGGCAATGCCGATGACTATGACATCTGCCTCGATACCGTGCGCCTGGGGACAGAAAATACTGCCAGCATCATTGAACAGTATATAGGGTTGTTGTAAAAGAGAGGTTTGCTTTTGGGCTTCCTGCTGGCCTTTCCTGGGGAGGGAATCCGATGGAATCGGATTCAACGGTGGCTCAAGGGGGCATGGGTAATCATAAAGTTCAAAGTTCAAAGCTTAAAGCTCAAAGTTCAAAGCCCAAAGTTCAAAGTTCAAAGTTCAAAGTAAAAAGTAATTCAGGATGAAGTTTTTAATTCAATTTTTGATAATCATAGCGTTCTCTTTTGCGGGAGAACTGCTCCATTTCCTGTTGCCGTTGCCGATTCCTGCCAGTATTTATGGCATCATCTTGCTTTTTGCAGCATTGGAGCTGAAATGGATTAAGGTGAAGGATATTCGTGAGACGAGCAGCTTTCTGATTGCCGTCATGCCGGTGATGTTTATCCCTGCTGCCGTGGGGCTCATCGATTCCTGGCAGGCGATAGGCAATTCGTGGCTGCAGTATATCATTGTGACGGTGGTGAGCACCTTCATCGTGATGGGTGTTTCGGGATGGATTACACAGATGGTAATCCGCAAGAACCGGATGAAGGCGCAGCAGGAGAAGACTGCTGAAAGCCTTGCAAGTGTAGAAGTTTCAGAAAACAAGACAGAAAAGGAGGCTAAGAAATGATGATGAGTTCTATTTCGCTTTTCCAGGATTCCGTGTTCTTCGGAGTCTTGATCAGTCTGGCATCATACGGCATCGGTATGCTGCTGAAGATGAAGACGGGGTGGTCGCTGATGAATCCCCTGCTCATCGCTATCGTGTTGGTAATCTGCGTGTTGCTCCTTACGGGTGTAGACTACAAGACCTATTCTGCTGGTGCCAATATGATCAGCTATCTGCTTACTCCAGCCACCATCTGTCTGGCTGTTCCTCTGTATCAGCAGGTGGAATTGCTCAAGAAGAACTATCGGGCTGTGGTGGCAGGCATTGTGTCGGGAGTCTTGGCTAGCTTGTGCTCCGTATTGCTGCTTGCCCTGCTTTTCCATTTCGACCATGCCTCTTACGTCACCTTCCTGCCTAAGAGCATCACTACCGCCATCGGTATTGGCATTTCTGAGGAGTTGGGCGGTCATGTGGCTGTGTCAGTGGTAGTTATCATCGTCACGGGTGTGCTGGGCAATATCTTTGCCGAGAAGTTCCTGAAGCTGTTGCGCATCCAGGAACCGATAGCCAAGGGTATCGCCATCGGCTGTTCTGCCCATGCACTGGGTACTGCCAAGGCGATGGAGATGGGTACCATCGAGGGTGCCATGAGCAGTCTGAGCATCGTGGTCTGCGGTGTGATGACGGTTGTGGGTGCCTCTATCTTTGCCCTGTTCATGTAACAATAGTAAAAAGCAGAATGCAATAATACGTCCCTTTTTTCGTTTTATAGAAGATATGAAACGAAAAAAGGGATTTTTTTATATAGTAGGTTGTGGAGCGCTGGCGGCTGCGATGCTGTCGGGATGCGCGGAAGACGAGAGTTTCTCTACGTCTCGGAGCGATGTGCTCTCGTTTTCGGTAGATTCCGTATCGCTCGATACCACGTTTTCCAATGTGCCTACGCCTACCGCCTCTTTCTGGGTGTATAATCGTGCAGGCAAGGGCTTGCGCTGTTCTTCGGTGCGGCTGGAGAACGGCAATCAGTCGGGCTTCCGTGTCAATGTGGATGGTACGTATCTGGGCGAGACGGCGGGCTATCAGACTCAGGATGTGGAGGTGAGGAAGGGTGATAGCATCCGTGTCTTCATCGAACTTACCTCGCACACGCAGCATCAGGATACGCCCCGGAAGGTGGAGGATAACCTGGTGTTCACCCTGGAGAGTGGGGTGCAGCAGAAGATGAATCTCTATGCCTATTCCTGGGATGCGCTGATGATGCGCAATGCCAGGATCAGCCGCGATTCGCTCCTCCAGTCGGCTAAGCCGGTGGTGGTGTATGGTGGTATCCGTGTAGACAGCATGGCTACGCTTACCGTGGGTGCCGGCACGCAGCTCTTTTTCCATGAAGATGCCGGCATACAGGTTTACGGCACGCTCAAGGTGAAGGGCGAGGCGGGCAGGGAAGTAGTGATGAGGGGCGACCGGTTGGACCGCATGTTCCCTTATCTGCCTTATGACCGCACGCCGGGTCAGTGGCAGGGCATCGAGTTGATGTCTTCTTCCTACGACAACGAGATTTCCTATGCCGATATTCATAGTGCCTATTCTGCGCTGAAGGTGGATTCGGGTGATGTGAGCCGTCAGAAGCTGCTCCTGCAGAATTCTTCGGTTCATAACAACCAGGGTTGGGGCGTGATGATTGATTCTGCCAAGGTGCAGATCAATAATTGCCAGCTGAGCAATGCCTTGCTCTCTCCGCTCTTCGTGCATGGTGGTGATGTGGAGGTGAACGGCTGTACCATCGCTCAGTTCTATCCTTTTGATGGCAGGAGGTCTACGGCTCTCGGTTTCCAGTATCCGCTCCCTCAGCTCACGGTGCGCAATTCTCTGATTACGGGCTATCATGACGATGAGGTGGTTTGGACGCCACCGTCTTCTTCTTCCGAAAGTGCTTCCGGGGATGGTTCCTCTTCCGGTGGTTCCTCTTCCGAAGGTTCCTCTGCGGAGATTCCTTTCAATTTCCTCTTCGACCATTGCGTGTTGCGCACGGAGAAGATGCAGGGGGACGACAGTTTGAAGTTTACTCATGTCGTCTATGAGGATGTGAAGGATACCACGATGTATGGCGAGAAGCATTTCGTGCTGTTCGATACCGATAATCTGAAGTTTGATTTCCGTCTTCGCAAGGAGTCGGCAGCGATAGGAAAGGCTGATCCAGCCACCTCATTGCCTGTAGACAGGAACGGGTTGAGGAGAAAGGAGACGCCTGATGCCGGCTGCTATGAGTCGGAGTTTGAGAATGGGGAGGAGGAGTAGATGAAGTTAAGGATATTGGTTGGCAGCCTGCTTGTCTGGGGGAGTTTTCCGGGGTGTTCAATGGCGGGTTGGGCAATGTCGGATTGTTCAAAGCCGGATTGTTCAATGTCTGATTGTTCAATGCCGGGGGTGGAAACTTTAGCCCTTTCTGGGGGTAGGAGCTTTTGTGCTTTCAGCCCATCCTTGGCGCACTCGAAAAAGATTGAAGAAAGCGCTTCCTTTCAAGAGAAGAAGGGGGATAGGAAGGAGGATGCCGAGCAGCTGGCTAGGGCATTGGATTACTTCGCTTCCGAGAAGTTTCATGAGTGCCTGGTGTTGCTCCAGCCGCTCAACAGGCGTTACAAGTTGAATCCCCGCTACCGGGCTTATCTGGCGGTGTGCCTGTATTATGAGTGGGAGTATGCCGAAGCCATCCGGCTTTTTGATGAGGTGATTCCGTTGTTGCAGGGTGTGGCGCCCCATGAGCTTTCGCTCTATTACTGGATGGATGCCGAGAGTTATTTTGCGCTCCAGCAATATGACCGTGCCTTGCCGCTCTACGAGAAGATGTTGCCGCTCTGCAGGGATAATGAGAAGCCTGATGCCTATTATCGCCTGGGCTTCTGCCATCTCTTCGCAGCAGAGGCTTCGGGGGCTTCTTCTTCAGAAAAGGTTTCGGGTTCTTTGGAAAGTTCGGAGGCTTCAGAAAAGGCTTCGGGTTCTTCGGAAAGTTCGGGTTCATCGGCAGAAGAAAGGAAGAAGGCGAAGGAATGTTTCGAGCTTTCCCTGGAAGGATATTTGAAGTATAGGAACACTCCCAATGAAAAGGCAAGAATCGCTCAGATTCGCCACATGTTAGGAGGATTGAAATAAATCAAATCGCCCCGATTCGCCACACGCCCTGAAAGGGCAGAAGCTCCTAGCCCAGGGCAACGCCCTGGGTAATCATGGACGTAAACAAGTCGCCCTGTAAGGGCAAAAGCTTTATAAATCTCTGGTATTTTAAAGCTTTTGCCCTTACAGGGCGTTTTTTTATAACTAACACATACCCAGGGCGTTGCCCTGGGCTAGGAGGTGCTGCCCTTTCAGGGCGCATGGCAATAACCTTTATTCCTTCATATTCGCATCCACGAAAGAGAAGGGGAGGAGGTCCTTGATGCTGTGGAAGCAGAAGATGCCATTCTCGCCATAGAGCAGGATGCGGACGGGCTGCTGATAGCGGTCCTCCATCTCCAATATCACCTGGCGGCAGGCACCGCATGGCGAAATAGGCGACTTGAGGAAACCATTCTCATTGCGGGCGGCTATCGCCAAGGTGGTAATCGCCAACTCCGGATAATAGCTCTGCGCACCAAAGATGGCACTGCGCTCGGCACATAGTCCCGATGGGAATGCCGCATTCTCCTGATTGGCTCCTATCACCATCTTGCCGTCGGCAAGAAGACAGGCTGCACCTACGTAGAAATGACTGTAGTTGGCATAGGCATGATTCGTGGCGTCCATCGCCTTCTTCACCAACTCCTGTTCTGTTTCGCTCAACTCCGAGAGCTCAGCTATCTGGTATTGGATCTTTAATTCTTTCTCTTTCATAAGTTGTTCTATTATAGGTTCTTATTCCGATTCTCTTTCTATACAAAGCAGAAACCGCTCATCTGCTTCATGCAAAATCCGATGAACTGCATAAAGCAGAAACCGCTCATACTACTTCGTATAGAAATCGATGATCTGCTTCAATGCATCCTGGCAAACGGCGCAGAACTCCGGAGTCTCGTTGATGCGCATGCGGCAGTCCTGAACGCCACGGTATACGCCCTTAGGACTGTATCCGGCACCCTCGAAGACGCCCACCTTGGTCTTTGCCACCTTCTCGTTCTTTGACAATGGAGTAGGAACCTTGGTGCCCTTCTTGATCATGTTCTCCCATTTTCCGTGGAAGTCGGCAAGGGTGGTGATGTTCTTCTCCCATGGCTCCACATCGTGTGGATACATCGGAATCTGCTCTGACTCGTAGGCATACTCATCGGCAAGACCGGCAAATGAATGGCCGAACTCATGTACCACTACCGGCTTGAACCACTGCTGGTGGCAGGTGGTGAGGTTGTAGGAGTTGAGGATGCCGCCGCCACCGTATTTGTCTGAATTCACGAGGACGATGATGTGCTCGTATGGCGTACCAGCCAGCCAGTTGTGCAGGTCCTTCAGATGCAGGGTGGTCAGGTATCGGTCGCTGTAGAAGGTGTCGAAATGCGAGCTGAGTGCAGTCTTGTGCCAGATGCCCTTGGAAGGGATGCTAGGTCCGCTTTCCTGCGATGGCGACTTCACGGCAACGATGTTGAAGCGGTCTCTCATGCTCTTGAACGGCTCGTGGGCGAAGATGGCCTCCGTAGCCTCCTTGGCATCCTTCAGGAAGACAGGCATTTCTGCCTCGGTGTAGCCCTCAGCCACGTAGGCGATGTGGATACACTTGGTGGTATCGGCAGCCTGCTGCAGGGTTTCGTAAGGAGTAGGCTGGTTGCCCATCTGATGGATGAGGATGTCCTTTGGAGCCACCTGATGGGTGAGCGATGTCATCACCTCGCGTCGGTTGTTGCGCAAGTCTACGGTGATGTCTACCGTATCCTTTGGCATCGGCACGAGGAATACGTTTTCGAAACTCTGTGTATTCTTCTCTGATTCCGGGTAGGAGAGCCATTCCTGGAAGAGGGTAGAGAAGGAGTTGCGGTAGATGACCTTGCCCGTGCGATGGTCGCGGACGGTAATCTGTCCGTTGCCTTCTACAGGCAGTTCAGCCAGTCGCTGGTGCCTGCCATACCATCGTGGCATCACGTTCAGCTGGTCTACGGCAATCATCTGTGTCTTCTTGTTGCCGGCAAAGGTATAGTCTACTCGCAGCGTCTTGTCTACGAAATAATCGTCAAAGTTCTGCGCCTGTATTGTGCTGGGCGCCAGCAGCATCGCCATGGTGGCGAGGGATAATATCATTTTCTTCATTGTCTTTTCATTTGAAATTCACATTCACATTCACATTTCGTTCACATTTCCGGCAGGTGCCATGAAATCACCGAATCACCAAGTGACCGAATCACTAATCACTAATCACTAATCACTAATCCCTATCTCACTCTCAGCCTGTCGCCTATTCTGAGCTTGTAGTCGGCAGGGAGATGGTTCTTCTTGTAGAGATACTTCATGCGCATGCCATACTTCTGCGAGATGGTGTACATGCTTTCTCCCGGCTGAACCACGTGTGGACGTCGCTTGTACTGCTTAGGCGCCTTCTTGCGCTTCTTCTTCAGATAGATGATGTCGCCCTTCTTCAGCACGTCGTGCTTGTCGCGCTCGTTGTATCTTGCCAGTTTTCTCCAGCTGATGCCCACTTCCTTGCCCAGTGCCTTGAAGGTATCTCCCTCGCGGGCATAGAGATAGTAGTTGTCGTTGAACAGGTGGATAGGGTGGAGCAGCCCCTGACTGTTGATAGGCTGGTCGGTGCCGCTGTGGCTTGCCATGAAGCGGTCGTAGCGCTTTGCCTTGTCGTAGTCGAAGAGCTTGTAGAGTTCGATAATCTGTATCAGCTTGTTGGCATACTGCGGATTGGTGGCATAGCCGCAGGCCTTCAATCCTCTTGCCCAACCCTTGTAGTCGGTCTGCGAGAGCTGGAACAGTCGGGAATAGCGTGGCTGTCTTGCAAGAAACTTGCTATGGTCTTCATAGCTGTCTCTTGCGTCACGGTATACTCTGAAGCATTCGCCCCGGGCATCGTCGTCATGATACTGTGTAGGACCGGTCCAGTCGTGGCATTTGATGCCGAAGTGGTTGTTGCCCTGCCTCACGAGGTCGCTCCTGCCGGCAGCACTCTCAAAGAGTCCCTGTGCTAGGGTGATGCTGGCAGGTATGCGGTAACGTAGCATCTGTTCGATGGCCAGGTCCTTATACTGGTTGATGTATGTCTGGTAGGTCTGATTCCATTTCATCTGTGCTCCCGAAGAGAGTGCGCAGGTTGATAGCAAAAAGGCCAGAAAATATGTTTTTATTCGATTCATAGTGCAAAAATAATAAAAAAAGGAATAAAACCATCATTTATTTAAGTATTTTCACTATCTTTGCATAAGAATTATATTAATTGGCTGCCTTCGGCAATTCGGGGAACCGTTCTTTCGTAGCTCCCGGCAGCAAAAATGAAGAGAAAATGCTTAATTTCAAGAAGAAAATACTGATCATCTTTGCAGTGGGTTCCAACGAGAATCAGAAGAATCATGTGGCTATGGCCAAAAGTCAGCTGGAGAATGCCTTTGAAGACATCAGGTTCAGCCCTGACATGTGGACCAAACCCATCGGCATGCCTCATTCCAAACCGTTTCTCAATACGGTTGGGGCGACGTATGTCCATGTGGTTGAGGACCGTGTGCTGCAGGCGTTCCGGGATGTGGAGCGGAGATGTGGGCGCACCGTTGCCCGCAGCAGGCGTGGGGAGATTCTGATAGATGTAGACCTGCTCTTCTATGAGGATCACTTCTGCCATGAAGAGGACTGGGACCGCGACTATATCCGGCAACTGGTCAGGGAACTCAAGCCGTATCTCTCGGAAGAAGAGTGGAAGATGCTGGCGGAGAAAATCAAGGAATAAAAAAAGAATCCGAATCTCGTGCTTTTGGGAATCAGAGCACGGGATTCGGATTTTCTTTTGTGAGATGTATTTCTACTACCTTGCCTTCCTGCAGGGATTTCTTTACATTGATGATGCGCTGGTTGCTGCTGCCCCGGAAGAAGAGGTCGGTATCGCGCTTGTCCTTCTGGTAAGGACCGTCTACCAGTACGTCTATCAGCTTCAGGAGTTCAAGCTGAGCCGGATTCTTCACCAGGTTCTCGAAGAGAAAGCCCGTGAAGCACCAGATGGTCTTGTCGCTCTGCTGGCGGATGGCTCGTGCCAGTTCGGCAAAACCCTCTGCCTGAAACATCGGGTCGCCGCCCGAGAAGGTGACGTTGGCGAAGGGATCGTCCATGATTTCCTTCATCAGCTCCTCGGTAGACGTCATCGTGCCATGGTTGATGTCCCATGACTGGGGATTATGACACTCCGGACAGTGGTTCGGGCAGCCGGCACAATATATGGATGTGCGGAAGCCCGGACCATCTACCATCGTATCATGTACTACGCTCAATACGCTGATCATTTTACTTTGAACTTTGAACTTTGAACTTTGAGCTTTGAACTTTGAGCTTTGAACTTTATGATATGCTGTTTCTCAAACAACTTCTACTAATCATAAAGTTCAAAGTTCAAAGTTCAATGTTCAATGTATCCTACTTTCCAATATGGGTCACACGGTCGTGGAGCTCTGCCAGCTTGCCACTGTTCCAGCGGTCGGTGGTACCTACCAGGTAGCCGGTGATGCGCTGCAGCTTGTCGATGTGGTGGCTGCCGCACTTTGGACAAACCTCCAGGTGGGCATCGGCATTCTCGTAGCCGCAGTCCAGACAGCGGTTGCGGTTGTGGTTCACGGAACCGTAGCCCATGTTGTACTTGTCCATCATGTCTACCACGCTGGCGATGACTGCTGGGTTGTGGGTAGCGTCGCCGTCAATCTCTACATAGAAGATGTGGCCGCCACGGGTCAGGTCGTGGTAAGGAGCCTCGATCTTTGCCTTCTGCAGCGCTGTACACTTGTAGTATACAGGCACGTGGTTGGAGTTGGTATAGTAGTCGCGGTCTGTAACGCCTGGGATGACGCCAAACTCCTTGCGGTCCTTCTTGGTAAACTTGCCGCTCAATCCCTCGGCTGGGGTAGCCAGCACGGAGTAGTTGTGGTGATATTTCTCGCTGAATTCGTTGGCACGGTCGCGCATGTAGGTCACGATCTTCAGACCCAGCTCCTGCGCTTCCTCGCTCTCGCCGTGGTGCTTGCCGATGAGCGCCTTGAGGCACTCTGCCAGTCCGATGAATCCGATGCCCAGTGTACCGTGGTTGATGACGCTCTCGATGGTGTCAGTAGGCTCCAGCTTGTCAGCGCCCACCCAGAGATACTTCATCAGCAATGGGAACTGCTTTGCCATGGCTGACTTCTGGAACTGGAATCGCTCGTCCAGCTGCTTGGCAGTGATGTCCAGCAGGTTGTCGAGCTTGGCAAAGAACATGTCAATGCGCTGCTGCTTGTTCTCGATGCCCATGCATTCGATGGCGAGCTTCACGATGTTGATGGTAGAGAAGCTCAGGTTGCCTCTTGCGATGCTGGTCTTCTCGCCCCAGCGGTCCTCGAATACGCGGGTACGGCAACCCATGGTAGCAATCTCCCACTTGTAGCGCTCAGGGTCGTCAGCTCTCCACTTCTCGTTCTGGTTGAATGTAGCATCCAGGTTCAGGAAGTTAGGGAAGAAACGGCGTGCTGTCACCTTGCATGCAAGCTGGTAGAGATCGTAGTTTCTGTCCTCAGGCAGATAGTTGACGCCTCTCTTCTTCTTCCAAATCTGGATAGGGAAGATGGCTGTCTCGCCGTTGCCCACGCCGTCGTAGGTGCTGAGCAGGATTTCGCGCATGATGCAGCGACCCTCGGCACTGGTATCCGTACCATAGTTGATGCTTGAGAATACCACCTGGTTACCGCCACGTGAGTGGATGGTGTTCATGTTGTGGATGAAAGCTTCCATTGCCTGATGCACGCGGTTCACGGTCTTGTTGATGGCGTGCTGCTCCAGGCGTGCTCTGCCTTCCAGACCTTCCAGCGGCTTCTCCTCGTAGTCGTCGATAGGAGCGTCGTAGAGGTCCTTCAGGTCTTCGCCTGTCAGCTTCTCCAGGTTCTTCACCTCTTCCTGATACGACATGCGTACGTATGGAGCCAGATAGAAGTCGAAGGCTGGGATAGCCTGACCGCCGTGCATCTCGTTCTGGCAGGTCTCGAGAGAGATACATGCCAGCACGGCTGCGGTCTCGATGCGCTTGGCTGGACGGCTTGAACCGTGACCGGCTGTGAAACCGTGGTTCAGAATCACGTCGAGCGGATGCTGCACGCAGGTGAGACTCTTGGTTGGATAATAGTCCTTATCGTGAATATGTATATAGTTGTGCATGACGGCGTCGCGTACATCCTCAGAGAGGAGGTAGTCGTCGACGAATGGTTTGGTTGTTTCTGAAGCGAACTTCATCATCATGCCGGCTGGTGTGTCGGCATTCATGTTGGCGTTTTCACGGGTGATGTCGTTGTTCTTGGCATTGACGATGCTCATGAATACGTCGCGTGTCTTCGCCTTGCGGGCGATGTTACGCTGGTTACGGTATGCGATATACTTCTGGGCAACATCCTTGCGGGCACTCTTCATGAGTTCCATCTCGATGGCGTCCTGAATGGCCTCAACGCTCATCTGGCTCTTGCCGCGATAAGAGATGTGGTCGGTTATCTGCTCGATAAGGGTTGTATCTTCACCCTTGTCGGTATGCAACATGGCCTTGCGAATGGCTGCCATGATTTTCTGTTCGTTGAATCCAACGATGCGTCCGTCACGCTTTACTACTGTCTGGATCATTTTAGTATTACTTTTACGATTGATGTTTAAATTACTTAGTATTAAGTCGTTATGACTTGCTGAGGTAGATTAGTACCTCTTTTCGACATTGCAAAGGTATAAAATATTTCTGAAAGTAATTACTTTTGGACAACTTTTTTATAGTTAAAAAATATTAAGTCGCTGATAATCAGGCGAAAACGAAAAAGTTTTGGAAAACTTTGACAAATTTCTGTTTTCCGAAACGTTTAAGTTGTTATCTATCAGCGTGTTGCGCATTTTGTGCGCTTGTGTGCGTTTTTCCCTTGTTGTCTGTGTGCTGTGGCAGGGGGTGGAAATGAAAATCGCCGCAACGCCCGTGTATAGGGCATTGCGGCGATTCGGGGGTGATTATTTTGCTTGTCGCTTATAGTCGAGCGCAGCTCCGATGGCGGTGCAGAATTCCGAGTATTTCGGTATCCTGAACCTCACTCCGTAGAGTTTCTCCATGGCTGGGAACACCTCGCGGCATTGCGGCAGCAGGGTGAGGTTGCCGATGAGCACGAAATCCTTGATGCCCGATTCGAGCGATGAGAGGATGGTAGCCGAACCTATCGACTGCAGCACCATCCAGATGAGTCCCATGGCGATGTCTTCGCGCGAAGCGTTGGCCTTGGCGTTGCTGAAGAGCGATGCGGTGGCGTTCATCGGGAGTCCGGGCAGAGGCTTGGCGCTGATGTCGCCTATCAGCAGGTTTATCTTGCTCACGTCGCCGTCCTTGGCGAGGTTGATAATCTGCTTGATGTCGTCGGTCTTGAGCATGATGCGGCTCAGTCCTGCCAGGGTTCCGCCGCCTATGCCGATGCCTCCGATGTGCCTTATCTCGTTGTCATCGCATTTTACGAGCGATGTACCGGTTCCCATGCTCACCACAATCATGCGGTCGAGCTTGCTCTCGTATCGGGCGCCCAGTCCGTCGGCCACGAACTCCTCGCTCTTCGAGGTAGGCAGTCCGTAGATGGGCTCGTCGATATAGGCTGATCCTACTCCTGTTAGCATCACCTGTTCTACATCGCTCAGCGCAATCTTGTTGTCGTGAAGATACTTGCCGAAGGCTCCGTAGAGCGAGGTGATAGGGTCGGTGGCTTTGATGCGGATGGGGCTAACCACCACGCCGCTTTCATCGATACCCACAATCTTGGTCGTAGAGATGCCTACGTCGATTCCTATAACAATCTTTTTCATTCCTTATATATATAATAATGTGTATTCTCGCAGATGATGCCCCTCTAGAGCACACCCATCTTGCAGAAGGTGATGAGCACGGCGTAGCCCACAATCATGCTCAGCACGCCCACCGTGAGACCTGCCTTCACCATGTCGGTCTGCTGGATGAGTCCGGTAGAGTAGGCGATGGCGTTAGGAGGGGTTGAGATAGGCAGAGACATCGCACAGCTGGCTGCTACTGCCACACCGATGAGGATGGTGGATGTACCGCCGATTTCGGCAAGCTTGTCGCCCATGCCCGCACATACCACGCTCAGGATAGGAATCAGGAGGGCTGCGGTGGCGGTGTTGGAGATGAAGTTACTCAGCGCAAAGCATACCAGACCGGAGATGACCATGATGACCAGCGGATTGAACTCGCCAAACGGAATACTCTTCACGGCTGCCTCGGCAAGTCCGGTACCGTTCATCGCAAGACCCAGGGCGAAACCTCCGGCTACCATCCAGATGACCGACCAGTCGATGTCCTTCAGGTCGTTGGCGTTGATGACGCCCGTGAAGGCGAAGACGGCGATAGGCAGCATCGCCACGGTGTTGGCGTTGACACCCAGCTGCTTTCCGCATACCCAGAGGATGATGGTGAGGATGAATGTGGCAGCCACTACGGCAGTACGCCAGTTGCTGTTCACGTGACTCTCTATCTTGATTTCGATGGTTTTCTGTGAGAATGGGAACATCTTGAGCAGTATGAGCCATGCCACGATGAGCATCAGGATGACCATCGGCGCCATAATCATCATCCAGTCGCCGAATCCGATGCCCATGTTCAGTCCCTGAGGGTCGTTGAGCACCTTGTAGGCGAAGGCGTTAGGAGGGGTTCCGATAGGCGTACCCATACCGCCCAGGTTGGCTCCGATAGGAATCGCCATGGTGAGCGCCACTCGTCCCTTTCCGCCCGGAGGCAATGCCTTGAACACAGGGGTGAGGAAGGTGAGCATCATGGCTGCGGTGGCGGTGTTGGAGATGAACATCGAGAAGATGCCGGTGATGAGCATGAAGCCCAGCAGCACATGCTCCGAGCGCTTGCCGAACGGGGCTATCAGCAATTTTGCCATCTTGGCATCCAGTCCGCTCTTCGTGGCTGCTATCGCCAGCACGAATCCACCCAGGAAGAGGATGATGGTTGGGTCGGCAAAGCATGCCATCACACCCTGATAGTCGAGCAGCTGTCCCATCTCTGCCTCCGAACCCTGCATGATCTTGAATGCCGAGTCGCTGGCAAAGAAGAGCAGCACGAAGATGATTACCACACTCGTGGCCCAGGCCGGAATAGCTTCGGTGAGCCACAGCATCACTGCCATCACGAAGATGGCGATGATGCGCTGTTGAACTACTGTCAGTCCGTCGATGCCGAAGCTGTCGATGGGCAAGTTCCAAACGATGACCGTGACGAGTGCCGTCAGTAGGAAGAGCAGTGCCTTCTTGCGATTAAAATCGCCGGTCAGTACCTTTTTTACCGTTTCTTGCATTTCTCTATGTTATTATGTTATTGTGTTATTTGTTAGTTTTGCTTTTAAATTGATAGTTTTTCTTTTCTTCCGGTCCCAATACATTATTATATATATAAAGGGGCTTTCAGATTATTGGAGCGCCACCTTGGGGCGGCACTCCAACACATTGCAAAAATACATATAATTTTTGAAAAAACCATGTTTTATCGGGAAAAACGATGGAAAAAGCACTTTTTTTATGCAAAAACTAAAAATAATCGGGATTTTTTGAACGATATTGGGATATTTTTGCTATATTTGCGGTGCGTTTCGAGATAGCAGCTATCGCGGGCGCCTATCGCATTGGGATGATTGCCCCCGGACGGGAGCGAGGACTACAGGCGGTAGAGAGAATACAACAACTTGGATAAAACGTAAAAACGTATAGAATTTAAGATCATGAATCAGACAGTATTGTTCACTATCATCGTGCTGGTGATTGTCTTCGCAGTCACAGTATCTTCCTACTACCATAAACGACACATGGAGTACAAGATGAGCGATATAGAAAAGGCGGTTAGAAAGTCATTTCCTAAGGGTGTGGATTCCATCACCAAGCAGGAGCTTGTGACTGGCATCAAGAAGCATTTCCATTGCTCAGCCAAGGAGGCGCACTACATCATCGGTGTGGCTCGTCGCAAGAAGTTGGTGGATATCGCCGCTGATTTCGTGACATTATTATAGAATGAGTTATTAGGTTGACTGGTCTTACTGACCTGTCATGTTTTGGGTTATGCACACGGCGTTGTGCTAAATTAAGTCAGACGTTTTTCCGGCGCAGGGATGCGCTGGGGGATTTATGTTGTTATGTCAAAGCACTTGTTTTTAAGTGCCCCATAAATTCAACCTGCGCAGGGATGCGCAGGAAACATAGGTTTTATTTAACGCCATTTTTTGGTGTTAGGTTTTAGGTTTTTTCTTGCGCAGTGATGCGCAGGAACCTGTTGCATGGTAGATTAGTTTAATTTAGGCAGAAAGAAAGGTGCAAGGATACAAAAGGGTGTACATGACCAAGGTATACTGTAAAAGGTATGCCTCGGGCATGCCGCCCTTCTTCTTTTTAGGATTCTCCCCTGTTAGATTCTTCCTCTTTTAGAGTTTTTTAGAGGGCACAAAACGAAGCGTATATTTAAGAGAGAGCCCGAAAATGGTGGAAGAACCTAGAACAGAGAGAGTTAGATAGATGACAGGAAAATGAGGGTGTAAAACGAAACGTTTACATTGGTTGAATTTTGGTTGAATTATCTGAGAGGTTGGTTTACATAGAACGAGGGGATAGTTTACATCGGATTGCATCTGCTTTACATCAGAGGGACAGAGAGGCTTCTGAGGCGTGCAGGAGGGCTTACCTACAAGGCGATGGATAGATGGAGAGGGTGAAGGATTAGAGCGGCTTAACGGCCGCTTTTTTATTGCTTGCTACTAAGAAAAAATGAGGGTTTTAGGAATAATTAAGATGCAATTTTATTCCATATAATAATTATTTGGTATATTTGCAGCCGATAACGAGGGCGATGCGCTTTGCGGTGCTTGGCTCCTGATGTAGGACTTAAAACAATAGAAATATGGCAAAAGTAGTACACGTTCACCTGATGGTGGGCAAGCATGAAAGACGTAAAGACTTCTATTTCAGCTCCATCTCGGCGATATACACCGTATTGACGGCTGAAGAGATAGGCGCAACCAAGAACTATCTGCTGCATGCAGGGCTTAGCGGAAATGGTACGGTAATGACGAAACGCGCTGTAATTAAGCAATCTACGCTTATTTCGGGTGGTCGGATGAGTAATGTATCACCCGGGGAGGAATAAGGGCTTAGAACGCCATTTTTAGGGTGTTTTGGGCGTGTTGGAACGACATTATAACCTTGTATGCTTTTAGAGGGTAATTTATGGGTATTTGGGGAGCTTTCGGGCTCCCCTTTTTTTGCCCAAAATGGTCGATTTTGGGTAGTGGGGTTACAGGTGGGGTTACAAACTGGGGTTACATTTTTAAAAAAGTGGGGTTACAAAAGTGGGGTAAAACGCATAACGATAGCTTGGGTAGGAAAACTACCACTTTTGCCACTTTATGTGCAGGAAACATACCCTTTTTGAACTTCGGTTTTTGGTGCTTACACCTTATTATATATAGTATATAGGGGCTTTTTAGCCTATTTTAGCGCCTTCCAGGGGGAGGGGGAACACCCTAGGGGCACTTATGAAATGATGGGAGTGAAGAGTAGTATTCTATTAAATCGTCAAATATCTCTTTAGAGTTTGGGATATTCAAGAATGTATCTTTCTCCTTCATTTCAAGAAGATGATTAACGACATACTCGTTCCTTTTGCATTTAGCGGATTGCTTTTTATAGCTTTCTAACACTTCATCCCAATATAACTTAAAACGTTTTGCGGCATTAACTAGAGGTTCATGCTTATTATATGAAAAAAGCCTCCAATCGTATATCTTTTCAATCTCATTCTTAGATAGTCTATGTGCGCACTTATGCGTTGCCTGTTGATGCAGGCAAAATCGAATAGCAGTAGATAAGTCTTCTAAGCCAGGAGTGTAATCCTCCTCATATAAGCGTTCTTTTGCTACTTCGAACTTAGTTATGGACTTATCTAATTCGTAGAAATTCTCACTTGTTTGTATATTCTCGAATTCTTTGATAAATCTAAGCACAGCCCAAACTCGTCTATGTCTCAATAAACGGTTGTATCTCCTATGTTTTTTCTGCATACGTAAATCATATTCTGTTTGTTTACTTGAGTTGGCAACCATAAGGCTCTTTTCTTCTTTCTCTTTCGTGGTTTTAGTATTCATCAAACAAACAAATATCACTATTAATATAATTAGGAATATTGTGATGTACATAACACTACTTATTTTAACCGACATTTGCAATACCGGAAGTGCGTACATCCGATACATGCTTCTCTTTTTCTATTGTCATTTGACGGATCCTTTCTTTCAGGCATCCAATTTCTTCAGCTTGCTTACTAATTTTTTCTATAAGCTCTATGCTGGATAAACTCGGATTGTCGTTACTAGAATCCTCAAAAGGTGAACCTGACCCCATTATTACCCATTCCAGATTAACTTCTGGGTATGAAAGTTTCAGACGGCGAAGTAATTCTATGGATAGTTTCTTTCGCTGCCCTTTTATATCACTGATAGCTGCCTTGTTCGTTTCTAGAACGCTGGCTACCTGAACATAGTCAGATATTACGCCTTTTTCCTTCAACATGTCCAATATTTGGACGAATCTGAGATTTTCACCCATATTTTTATCTTTAGTATGAAAAAATCCATCAAAAAGTTTGGTGGTATGAAATATTCATATTATCTTTGCACCGTGTTTAAGATAAACACCGCGCCAAAGATACTAAAAAAGCGCGAGCTGGGCAAATTTATAAACTTAAAAAGTCATAATGATGGAAAATGTAGAGAAGGCCTTCAATGGCCTTGGCAGAACAAAGAAAGTGGAGTTTATCTCCAAGAACATCGAGCTTGCATCATCAAGCGCAGTTGCAGATTATGTGAAGGGATATCTCTTCGACGTGCTCAAAGACGTGGGTGATGATGAGTATGTAGCGACTTACCTTCGAGGTAAGGGCTATAAGGTTGAGAAGAAATAGGGTGTTTAACCACGAGGGTGCGGTGGAAATGACTGCACCCTCGATAAAAAGAGATTAAGATGAAAGAAGCTAAGACGAAAAGTGTAATTCTTTTAAATTCCATCTCAGAGTGCATGAAGGTAATAACTCTCTTAGAAGAGGCTGGAAAGATAGAAGAAGTCGATCTAAGATATCGAGGCGAGACTTGCCCATTTGCATCACGGCAGAATACCGGAATGCCGATAGACCAGGCACACAAAGTTCTTCTCCTGAGCAGGAGTACTTTGGTATGCCGGTGCTGCGGGAAAATGTTTCCGTTACGCCGTCGAGCATTAAGTGTACAGGATAGAGTATTCTTCTCAACTCTTCTTCCGGGAGTACCGTTTGGAACTCTGCCTGGAACTCTAATACGTAAAGTGCCATAAGTTATATATATTTTTAGTGAAACATGAATTTTGGTGCAAAGATAAGCATTTTGAGCGAAAAAGACTTAATGTTTGCCATAAGTTTAGTTTTTATAAGGTAGAAAGAATCAGGATTAACAACGAGCCGGGCAACGTTTTCCGGCAACTTGGAGGTAGCTGGAATGCAGGGCGCACGGAGTGAGCGACAGGGATTAAAGGCGCGGATAAGCTCACATGATAACTGCATGGTAACACTAGGAAGAAAGGTGGTTCGACTCCGCCTTCCTCCACCATTAGAATAAAATTATAATATTGTTAGAATATGAAAAGAGCAATAGACGTAAGCACGGAGGTACGCGAAGGAATACGCAAGACCTTCAAGGTGTCGGACCAAGCTATCTGGCTTGCTCTCACCTTCGACCCTAAGCGGGGCATGAGCGACAAGGCAAAGCGCATCCGCCAGTACGCCAAAATCAACGGTGGCGTGGAGACGGTGGTTGCTGAAAAGGGTGACACCTTGCTTTTCGACCATGAAGGAAGCTTCAGACAATACTTCTCCAACGGAGCGGTACTGGAGTTCGACAAGAAGACTGGTGATGCTACCATCTTCTTCAAGGGTAAGGAAATGGTATCTGCGGACAATGTCTTGGTCCGCGAGATGCCTTCGCTTCAGATCATGGCAGCAAGGTGGAAGCAGAAGGATGCCGAAATCATCGGCAATCCCGGTATGAGAGAACGTCTGGAACGTGGATTTAGAGTTGGAGGATAGAGTTATGGACATTACTTGGTATCTGATTACAGTCATCGTATGTCTCTCTGTAGGCATCTGTATGGGTAGAAACTGGGACTATTTCACCAGTGAAGAATAAAGAAAGGTTATAGTTATGGAATATTACGGCAATACACTTTGCATATCTGCGCCAGAACTTATCGAGACGGGCATCATAACCCAATCCAATTATAAGGCGATGGCTGCAAGAAACCGCATTAACGTGGTACGTCGAGGCGGTGGCGCAAGCGGCTGCACGGCTCTTATTGCCGTAGATAGCTTGCCTACCAAATACCGCAAGGCGGTGGAGGTAGAGTTCCCTGGAGGTCCCGAAGTAAGGCTGCGAGGATGGATAACTTCCAATTATGAGGTAGATCAGCACGCTATGTGCTACTTCCAGAGCAGACAGCAGACGGGCTTGGACCTGTCGGCAGAGAAGATTCAGGAGTATGTGGTGAATGCTTCGGTGCTCAATACCTGCATCAAGCTCTACGAACGAGCCTCTGCCTACCGCAAGCTGATGGGCGAACGCTACGACTGGGAAATGATGGCAAGTACCATCAAGGTATTGAAGGAAACCTATCATCACACCCTACCCGAATCGACACTGAGATTCCGGAAGAAGGTGAATGAGTATAAGGCTGGCGGCTACGGCGTACTGATCAGCGGAAAGTTCGGCAACCAGAACACCAGAAAGGTTGACGTGAAGACGGAGAAGCTGGTCATCGGCCTGCAATGCCTTCCTAACAAGCCTCTCAACTCCCAGGTGAAGGATTTGTATGACTCCTTCGTATGCGGCGAGCTTGATGTATATGATGTTCAGACTGGAGAGCTGTTCGACCCGGAAGATTTCTGTGACAAGGACGGAAACCCGAAGAGTTTGAGCGACAGTACCATCCGCAACATCCTGAACAAGCCTAAGAACAGGCTTATCTGGGACAAGAGCCAGCTGAGCTGGAGCGCCTTCATGCACGAGAGTATGCCTCACATGCACCGCCATGCCGGAGAATACTCACTGAGTCAGATAACCATGGATGACGTGGATCTGACCCGTAAGCTGAAGGACACGAAATTGCGAGTGAAAGCCTACTATGCCTATGATTCCGTGAGCCAATGTGTACTGGGCGCCAGCTATTCCAGGGACAAGGACCAGAACCTGGTGAAGGAATGCTTCAGAGAGATGTTCAGGCTGATAGCCAAGCATGGCTGGGGCATTCCGGCAGGTATTGAGGTGGAGAACCACCTGATGTCTGAATACAAGTACACCTTGCTCCAGGAAGGAACGGTGTTCAGCTATGTACGCTACTGTGCGCCTCTTAACTCGCAGGAGAAGCAGGCTGAGAGCCTTAACGGAGCCAAGAAGCGCCGCATCATCCACCGCAACCACGTAGGTATCGGCCGATTCTACGGCAAGTGGAAATACAGAGTAGAATCCAAGAAGATAAGCGATGCGGGCAATGATACCTGGGAAGACAAGCAGTATTACTCATTCGATGAGCTTGTGGCGGATGATCGCCGTGACAACTACGAGTGGAACCATACGCTGCATCCTAATCAGAAGAAATACCCTGGTATGACAAGATGGGATGTTCTGATGGAGCATGTCAATCCGAATCTGCGCCCATTTGACGCCATCACCCTTGCCCGATACATCGGCGAGAAGGTTGAAACCTCTGTAAGACGCAATTCTACGGTAAGAGTGGCCTATGAAGACTGGTGGCTGAGCAAGCCGGACGTACTGGAGCGCCTGGCGCCTAATAATTACAAGGTTACCGCTTACTACCTGCCGGATGAGGACGGAAAGCCGCAGGATGTGTTCATCTTCCAGGGAGACAGATTCATCGATCAGGTAGAGCGAGTGGAAACCTACAACAGAGTGATGGCAGAACAGACCGAGGAGGATAAGAAGAAATTCTACCATCAGCAGAAGAAGGTCAAGGAATTTATGAACTATACCAACAGGAACCTGGTTCCTAAGTTGGGAATACACAATAGCAAGGATTATGAAGAAGAACAGAAAGAGGTTGAAGAGCTCGCTGCGAAGCCGACTGGGATGGATATTTATACATCCGATGTTCCCGATAGCGATTTCGGAGTACAGACAGCTGGTAAAGTACTACAAGATGCATCTTCGGTATCCGAAGAAGACGAGGACGCATTGGCAATAGCGATGGCATTCGACCAGGCGTAAGAATCGACTTAGAATAAACTTATAACAATAAACGAATATGATTACAACAGAACAAAAGAAAAAGATTCTGGCTGCGATTGCACAGAACCGCGCCAATTATCCTTCGGATGCCAAGCACGCCACATCCCTCGGAATATCCACTTCGGTGTACAGTATGGTGAAGCAGGGTGTCTTGGACAAGGCTCTTTCTGATGCCAACTGGGTACGCATCGCCCGTCGCCTGGGCGTTAACCTCCGTCACGAGATAGAATGGAAGCCAGCCAATACCTTCACCTTCCTGTTTATCCAGAAGCAGCTGGAGCTTGCGCAGCTCTCCTCTCTGAGTATGATTCTCTGTGATGAGCCGAATATCGGCAAGACCTATTCTGCCAAGTATTACATCGGCTGCCATGAGAATGCCGTCTATATCGACTGTTCGCAGGTGAAGACCAAGCGCAGGCTGATCCGCAAGATAGCCACCGAGTTTGGTACTGACAACAAGGGAACATACAGCGATGTGTATGAAGACCTGGTATATTATCTCCGCACCCTGAACAGTCCGCTTATCATCCTCGACGAGGCAGGAGACTTGCAGTATGAAGCCTTCCTGGAACTGAAGGCGCTGTGGAACGCAACGGAGCATTGCTGCGGATGGTATATGATGGGCGCCGACGGACTGAAGGAGAAGATAAACCGCAGCATCGACTGCAAGAAAGTGGGATATACCGAGATGCTGAGCCGCTATGGAGGCAGATTCTCCAAGGTGACTCCTGATGACGGCAAGGAGCGAGAGAAGTTCCTGATGAAACAGGCTTCCATCGTTGCCAAGGTGAATGCTCCAGCCGATGCCGACATTCCTACCATCGTAAGAAAGACACAGGGCGGGCTGAGACGAGTATATACTGAGATAGAGAAGCTCAAGATAGCAGCAGAGAATGATGCTGAAGCTTCCGGGGAGGCCAGCCATGGTTAAGCGGGCATATAGCCCCAGGGAGATACTGAAGATGACTTATAAGCCCATCCCCTGGGGTGGAGAGTGGGAACGGTGCTTCGGACAGCCGGATATGTATGATACCTGGTTTATCTCGGGGCCGTCGGCTGGCGGCAAGAGTTCGTTCGTGATGCAGCTTACCAAGAAGCTCTGCGAATACGGCATAGTACTCTACTGCTCCTTCGAGGAGAAGGTAAGCATGAGCTTCAAGGAACGCATCCAGCGTTTCCACATGGAGGAAGAACAGGGCAAATTCAGGGTCTGCATCGATTCAGATCTGGAGAACCTGAAAAAGATGCTCAAGCAGCGCAAGGGTCCTAAGTTCATCATCGTGGATTCGTTCCAGTACTCACATTGGGAATATGCACAGGTGGAAGCTCTGGTGGAAGAGTTCCCGAAGAAGAGTTTTATCTTCATCTCGCAGGAAGCAAAGAGCCAGCCACTGGGTAAGCCTGCCGTTAGACTGAAATACATGGCGGGCGTGAAAGTAAGAGTCGTCGGCTATGAGGCTGTCTGCCAAGGCCGATTCATTGGAGAAGCCGGAGCTACCTTCAAGGTATGGGAGGACGGACTTATCCAGGCTAGTAATAATCTGTAATTTGAAAGCTTATGAGTGAAGCGAATGAATCTCTCGGGGATTACGAGAAAGGTGACATCATCTACCTGCTGCTGAGCAAGGAACAATGCAGCTCGGTATTGGATGACTGGATGGAATGTAACTACACCTGCGATTTGAGCGTGCGCAGATCAACAAAGACTCCCGGTAGCTATGTCGTTACAACCAAGAGTCTGATGTGGGCAACGAGAATCATAAAATGGCATGGGTATCAAAATGTAACTTACAAAAAGCCGAAGAAACATGGATGAAACAGTAGAAGATATCATCGCCTACATCAAGAAAAAGACTAAGGATTTCAGTTATCCTGACCAGGCAATGATGTATGACGAGCTTGCTTCCAAGCTCTGCGACATGAATGCAGATGCACTGAGGAATGAATATTTGGACAGTGATGATTATCTGCTCGATAGTGTGTAGAAAGGTGCTTCTGCGACAGAATTATAAACCAATAAACAATTTATCGGAATATGAAAAAGATTATTTATTCGATTAAGAAATGGTGGGAAAAGACCACTGAGGAGTATCATCGCCAGCAGGTGCTGAAGCGTGAGAAGGAAGTAAGACGTGAGGCGATGCACCGATTACAGGTAAGGGAGTTTGAGAGCGGGCTATATCTCTGTCTGGATGATATCCCGATACTGAAGGAGATTGAGGTTGCTCAAGCATTGCCTAATGCCCTGCATGAAGCGCGAAAGCATTATCAGGACTATAAGCTGAGCCTTGGTTTATGATCTATCGGCTACAGATTAACAAGGAGGGAAGTTTATGGCACGACCGATTGCAAACTACCATCGTTTCTACGCCTCGTTTAATAAGTTGCCAAAGCACGGCGATGACGAAGGGGCTAAGGCGGCTATCGTGAGCCAATACACGAATGGGCGCACAACACATCTTCATGAGATGAGGGCGCAGGAGTACAAGGAATGCTGTAAGGCATTGGAGAACATGCTTGGTTATGGGGACCAGCGCAAGCATTGGCGAAGCATCTGCCTGCACCTGATGCAGGAGCTCGGAATAGACACCAAGGACTGGAACCGGATTAACGAGTTCTGTCGTCATCCGAGGATTATGGGTAAGGATTTTGCCCTAATTACAGTGTCGGAACTGGAGCAGCTGAGCGTGAAGCTGAGAGCCATCAAGCGAAAGGGAGGACTGAAACAGCAGGAAGGTATTAATATTAATCATATAAATTTAATGTTTATTGAAAATGAAACAGAACAAACAGGAACAGGAGCAGGCGGCTACAAAGCAGGGCAGCTCCCCAGTTGACATCAGTCAGCTATCAGAAGAACAGAAGGCATCTCTTCTGGCTCAGTTGAATGCCGAGGCAAAGAACGAGCGCATCAACAAGCGTGATGCCTACGAGGGCTTGCGAGGCGAATTTATGCACAAGGTTGAAGGTATGCTCATCAACGTTACCGCAGACGTCAAGGGCTTCAAGGAGTGGCTGAGAGAAGAATCCTCAGCCTTTGTCAAGCTGATGAGAGAGTACGGTCAGGTGAAAACCGATGAGCAGAAGAACTACACTATCACTGATGGTGATTTCCGTTTGCAAATCAGCTGCAACAGCGTGAAGGGATTCGATGAGCGTGCTGACCTCGCAGCGGAGCGCCTGGTAGCTTTTCTGAAGGACTATATGAAGAAGAGCGAGAAGGGAACCGATGATCCGATGTATCAGCTGGCAATGACGCTGCTGGAACGCAACCAGGCAGGAGATCTCGATTACAAGAGTATTTCCAAGCTCTACGAGCTGGAGGATAAGTTTAATGATCCGGAGTACTCGGAAATTATGAAACTCTTCCAGGAGAGCAATGTAGTGCAGAAGAATGCAACCAACTATTACTTCTGGAAGCGCGACAAGGAGACGGGAGTCTGGCGCCGCATAGAGCCAAGCTTCTGCCGCATCTAAAGTTAGATTACTTATTGTTATAATGTTTTAAGTTGAAAGAAAGGAACAGCCCTCGATGAGGAATGGAAAATGTAGAAACAACCGTGGATTGAGTTATCAGAAGCGGGTAACGGAGATTAACCGCATCTTTGATCGCTATGCCAAGCTGGGAGTCCCTAATAGGGAGATCTGGCGGCGTTACGTGTACCCAGTGTATGCCATCTCGGAGCGCCAGTTCTACAATATTCTGAATGCGAGCGCAGATCCTCGTAACGAGATTCCTCATCAAGAGGAGCTGTTCCTGAATTTCATAGATAACGACGGCTATGGCAACAGAGAAAGAACTGAGGACGGTAATAGGCCGCATTCTGAAGGATATTAGAATCGGTATCAGTGATGAGTTTGATCAGAACTTTGAAAGGCAGGCTTTCTTTACCAAAGCCTGGGCGAGAAGAAGAAGCCCGCTTCGCCCCGGTGGTCATATTCTCGTTGATACTGGAGCGCTGAGGAAAAGCGTCAGCAGTAGAAGCGATGAGAGCAGCATTACTTTCTATAGCGATCTTCCTTATGCTGCCATCCATAATGAAGGAGGGGAAATAAAGGTTACTGCCAGGATGAAAAGATATTTCTGGGCTAAATATAATGAAGCACAAGGCGGTTTTGGCAGGAAGAAAAACGGCGAGCTTCGCAACAACAAGAAGAACCGACAGCTCGGAACGGAAGCTGAGTTCTGGAAAGCGATGGCTCTGATGAAGGAGGGAAAGGTTATCAAGATTCCTAAACGTCAATTCCTGGGCATGAGCCCCGAGGTGGAGGAAGACGTGAGGCGCATTATAGAAGACAACCTTACTTCTTATTTTGAGAACGACTTTAAATTTAAATAAACAAGATATGGATCCAAGACAAGAATTATACGCTGCACTCGTGGAGCAGCTGAAAAACATTCCCGAGGTGAAACATGTAGATCTGTGGAATGAGAACGTAGTTTATGCAGATCAGGACGAGCCATGGCAGCGCCCGGCAGTATTCATAGAGTTAGGAGCGATAGACTGGACAACGATGCAGGGCGCTCTCCGAGGTAACGGGGATATCAAACTGCATACGGTGATAGACTGGAGTGAAAATGCGCCTATAGAGGCTTGGCAGTTGACTGACAAAATCTGGCAGGCGCTGGAAGGTATTAGAAGCAAATCGTTTGACGGGTATTATCCTAGGCAGACTCTATCCAATGGGAGCCATGAAGAGTTGTACGAGAACATTGATGTTTTCAGGGTAAAGTATCTCAAGTCCTGGAGCACGGCGAGATAAATTACTTTCAATTCATATATACTATTATATTAGGTTCTGTAAGTTATAGGGAATTATGTTGTTAATTTATTTTTTTTATTATGTTTTTAGGCGCTTATATGCGAAGACGAGCGATCTAATATTAGAAATGTTTTTCATATTTAAAAGAAAATGGCGGGTGTCGTGATGACACTCGCCATTTTGATTTTTTTTCTCATTTTCTTGCTAGTTTAAAATATTTGTTGTATCTTTGCATCCGGATAACCCTGGTGTTTCCTAATGGCCCATGTGAAGGACCGCAGGAAACGCTGGGGTTATTTCTTTTTGAATGCTATGTAGAGTGTTTCCCTACTATTTTTTCTTATTTCTGTTTTCAGCTTCCAGACTTCGCCGTCAATATGTATCTCGTACTCATTGTAACCAGTGGCGCCTCTTTTTCTCTTCTTCTCTATGTTCTTGATGTCTTTTTCGGATGTCATATCCTTTACTTCTCCCAGTGGGCTGAAACGTATGAAAGAGAGTTGGTCCAGATGGCTAGCTATCCACTTGAAGGCGTTGATTTCTTCTATCGTACGGGCATGCTTGAGACCAAGTTCTAGAGAGTCTCTGGTCTGAAAATACTTTCCTGTTTGTAAGGAATTGGAAGACTTTGTGAAGTTGGTGGACTCTTTTATGTAACCTTTCTTTTCGGTACAGAGACGTGATGCTTCAGTGTTCATAGCGCATTTGTGCAGCCTTCTGCATGCTTCGCACAGCTGGTTGTCTGGAAGTGCCAGACTGACGTTCTTACCTTTTGCTACATCGCAGCTATTACACTTCTTGATGGTGTAAGGATTGTAGTCAGGAACCGCCTTGCCCTGCTTTCCACTATTGAACCGGAAAATATTAAAGCGCTCTCCGTCTAAGGCTTCTTTTCCTCTGTCCATCGCTTCACCATGAGGCGTGGCATCATACTTCCATTTGAGAACCTGGACCACCGTACAGCGGCAGTTCCATCCATTTGGAGGGTAGTAGCTCTCCCAGAAAGGGTCACTCATCGGTAGTGTTACTCTGTCGAGAGCAGCATGCTCCGGTCGCACCTTGTCATCATGGGCAGTTCTATACTGGAGATAGTATTCGTCACCATCCTCGGCAAAGCGTTCCCATTTGGCGGCCATGGTAGCAGAAGACTGCACGAAACCGTATTCTGCCCGAAGGTAGTTCCTGTTGTAGGTCTCGTTAATCTTCCGTACATCATTCAAAAAACGTTCGAACGGCTTTCTATCTCCATTCTCATCAAGCAAGCTAGGGAATGCCTCGTTAAGCTCGTGGAAGGTTTTCATGCCGGAGAAGATATAGTTGGAGCGGGTTAACCGCTCTCGCATCTTTTCGGTCATTTCCACCTTCTCGAAACTGGAATCCAGGATATCGGTGTGTTCCTGAATAAAATCCATGGCCTCGTTGCTTGACAGAATATTGATATCCAGATGTGCGCCGTGTTGACGGAAGAGCGCTTTCATCAGCTTGTCGAAACTGGAGGATATTTCCTGGTATCTCAGTTTTTTCTCGTCGGCTGATGTGAGTTGGATATTCATTTTGCCAATGATGGCTTCGTATCGGCTGTGCAGCCCCTTGTAGTCATCGGGGCTTAGTCGAAAAAAGGTCTGGAGAGTTGCAGTCCAGGCTGCTGTATGCGTTCTCCTACAGGCATGTTGTATTTGTCTGCGAAATACTTAGGGTCTACTTCATAACGGTCGGAGATCATTTTCTCGTATTCCATCTGCTGTTCCGGTGTATAATCAACGCTTTCATCCCATGAAAAATGATAGCCTTTAAGCGGATATCCGTGACGGATCATGCGAGGGATAAGTTGGTTATTGATAATGCTTGCCAACATCTTCGCATCGCTCTCCACTAGGTTCTCGAATACCTTGAGGTGAGTCTGGCTTTGAGACAGGGAACTGCCATCCTCGATAGTCATTGTCTGCCCGATGATAAGCTTGGAGATTTCGCTGTTGGAACGATCCACACGCTTGTCATAGACGTTGAACGCATCGCTCTTGGTGCTTTCGATGATTTGAATATCCGTTCCTTCGGGGAATAATGCCCATGGAGCGATATCCATGCCCTTGAGCATTTCTTCGATGCGCTGCTGGTCTGCCTTACCTCTGGAAGCAGTCTTGGCTACTCGCATAGGCATTCCGAAAACCTCGCTGAAGACATCCCATGCTGCGAGAACGTTCTTTTTCGGGATGGCGTGGAGTGCAGCCTTGAGATAGAGACCGAGGTCGTCGGGCTTTCCTGCCTCGATAAGGTTGTTGTACCATTCCGGCTCCCTATAGTCTATTCCCGTAGTCCAATCCTGTCCGAGGTCTGTAACTACACGATGATGTTCCGGAATTACGAATTTACGGTCGATAAGCTTTACTTCCGAGTAGCAGGGACATCCGTCTCCATCCTTCCTGATATCTCCCAGTTCTATCAGGGAATGCCCGTAATAGATAGAATCAAGAATGAGGCGACAGAGTTCGTAGAACCATTCCTGGTCGAAATAATGCTTGAGTTCATCACAAGGCTTGCCGCTTTTGTCTTCGATGTTAAAAGACTTGGAAAGGACGAAGCCTGTGCGCTGGCCAATACATCCGGTAACATGGGCATCCGTGGCGGTATCTCTGTAGATATCGTAGAGCATCTGTCTGTTTGGACTCTCTATGCTGATAGCCTGCTGCCAAGCCTTGCGCCATTTCTGGATATCACTCTTGGTAAGAGCTTCGGTGGTGCGCTGAAGCTTGGATATGATATGCTGGGCATTTCTGCGGGTTGTCTTGTCGGCGAGGATGATGTCGCCGAACTTGGTATGCAGTAGCCGTGGCTCACCCTTGACGGCGCGCCGGATGTCGTAGATGCCCTGTAATGTCTTGTCAAATAGATTCATCTTGCTTTATTTTTGAATATTAAACTTGAATACGGATTACCAGGAGTGACGGTTTGGTCCGTTTCCCCACTTAACGCCATTAGTGTTAGCCTCACCTGTAGCCTCGTCTGTGGCTACAGGCAGGTCCGGAACTATTTTTCCAGCCGCAACCCCTTCTAGCCACTTGATGGCACGCTCGTAGCGTTCCTTGCGCACATCGCTGCCCATTCTCTGCGGTTGTGCTGCAATCATATTATAGAGAGCAATATCCGCCGCATACATCACTATCTGTCGGTTGCGGTCATTTCCTATGGCGGAGAAGACCTTGTCGCAGTCATATTTAGGACGGAGATAGCCTGCTATCTCTTCCACCGCTTCCTGAATGGCATTGTCGGCGTTAGCGTCGTCTGCCTGGGTGATGACCTTGAGTGCGGCTTCAGAAGCCACCACCTTGAAATCTTCTTGAGTAATAAACATATAAAATACTTTTTAATTACCAACCATTTTTAGGAGGTCTCCTCTTGCCTATGCGTGGCTCAAAAGCATCGACGCGTCCTTGTCGCTGAAGGATGAAGATGGCTCCCTCGTCTGCATCCGGAGCATCGTCGTGTGCTCTGCTTCCGTGTTCCAGGGCTAGCGTCTGCTCGATTCCCACCTGCATATCCTCTGAGTCTTTAAGGTTCTCGTTGTAGAACACCAGGCCTCGTTCCCATAAAGGGGCGACACTCTCGATACGTTGTAGCTTGTCGGGCTTTTTCCGGTTATCAGCAGATATCGGAAGCTGATAGCCCCGAAGTTCTCCTTCCTCGTAGAATTCATCAAGAGCCGTATCCTGCATCAGATTCGACTCCATATAGAACTGGATACTGGCTCCCTGCTCCATGGCTCTTTCATAGAGGTTGTATTGCCATCTTACCATCTCTCCGGTGGTAGCCTGACGCACGAAACAGTCTATCAGATGAAGTTCGCTACCCAGTTTTCCCCAGAGTCTGCACGCCTTGTAGTCGTTGGCTGTCGTGGATTTCCAGGATGGGTCTGTATAGCAGACCAGGGCATCATACTTGGTGAGTTTAGGCATACGCTTATACTTGATCCATTCGTGACGGAAGATAGAACCGTCGATGATAGGGTTATGCATCATCTCCTTATTCCAATCCCTGTAACCAACGAATTCCCGGTAAGCATCTACCTCCTCCCGTGTCCATTTCTCCTTCCATGTCGGTTCTCCGTTCTTATCTACGGCATACACCTTACTCAAGAAAACACCTTTGGTATTGGCGATGTTATAGAGTACGGAGTTCTTGGAAATCAGGTTGCCGACCATGATGAAACGGCCGCGGCCTACATCGAGAGAACCGAAGAGGGCAGACTTTACCCAGGACGTAAGCTCACGTACACGCTTCTCGTTCTTGCAGAGTTCGTCGTCGTCAAGGTCATCGATGACGATATAATCAGGGCGGGCTTCCCTATCACGGAGACCTCGGGGGCTCTGACCACGACCACATGCCAGAAACTTAACGCCGCAGTTCGCCTTGAATTCTCCGTCGGTCCAGTCTCCTCCGGCAGGCTTCTGTTCTCCGAAGTCACGCTTGAGGCGATCGTTGTACTCCAGTTCTGCCTGGATATCACCAAGGAGGCGGCAGGCGGCATCTTCACTCTTGCCGACTACCACCATGAAGTTTATCAGGCGTAGCGGCTGGAACATGAGCCACAAGGGGGTGAATACATCCATGTGGGTACTCTTGGCATGACCGCGCGGCCACATGAATACAGCCTTCAGGTTAGCGGTGCGCTTGACCTTGCTTGCCGCCTGGTTGTGGAATGGCGCATTATGGATGGTGCGGATCACCTTTCCGGTAGTCTTGTCCTTGAGTTGCAGGAAGTGAGGAAAGTAATACTCGCAGAAAGCAGCATAGTTCTGCTGTAGCCTGTGGATGCGAGCTTCCTTCTCGCTCTTGCCTTCTGGAGCCATGAGCGATGTATCTGTGAGCGCCGCAATCTGCTTGCAGTGCTCCTTCCATTCCTCTATGGCCTTTTTCTTTTCTGCTAGTGTTGCCATTATGTATATGTATTAAAGATCGCAGGAAAAACCGTTCTGCATCTTGTCGGAGATGAAGAGATCCTGGTAATAATTAAATGTCTTGAGGAGTTCCGGTGTGATATTCGGGTCGTTCTGTGCCCGGAACTGCATCCATTTACTGAATGCCATGAATACCTCGATGGCATCTACTACGTTGGCCTTCTTGTCAAGCTTCTCTATAACGGCTGACATTTTAGCCAGCTTGTCACCCAGTCCGGCAATCTTCGCAGCGTCACCGGAAGCATTGACATCGGTAATGAGGGTGTCGATGCTATGGAGCAGCTTGTTTACCAGCTCTGGGCGAGTCACACTTGTAGCAGCCCGCTGCTCCTTCCATCCTTCCTGGTTGGCCCATTTAGAGAGAGTCTGACGGGAGATGTCTATCTGGTCTGCTATCTCGTTCTGATCCTTGCCTGCCATATATAATGTTCTGGCGAGCTTTTTCTTCTTTTCTAATTCTGCTTTTGTCATGTTATAACAGTGTTTTAATGTGAATAAAATGGCGGGCTATGTTGAAACCCACTGCAAAATTGGCATTTTTTAGGGAGTCTGCCAAAAAAGTATGAAATGATTGCATACCTTTATGAAGCGATTGCAGCGTTTTTTGGAGGGTTCGTGGAAAGTTCGTAATATTGCAGTCGAAATTCAAAAACGAATCGCAAATGGGAAAGAAAGTTAGAATTAGCGATGAGAGCGTGAACTGCTATGGTACGCGCATCATTACATCAGGTATTGACCTGACACAGTACGAGCGCAATCCTGTATTACTGTATATGCATGACCGCAGTCAAGGTGTAGTCGGGCTGGTGAAGAACCTGAAGGTGGAAAACGGAGAGCTGACTGGAGAAATCGAGTTTGACGGAGCCACTGAGCTGAGCCAGCGACTGAAGAAACAGTATGAGTTCGGGTCGATGCGCATGGTAAGCGCCAACTTGCAGATCCTGGAGACTTCCGATGATAAGAGTCTTGTGCTGGAAGGACAGACTGCGCAGACAATTACCAAGAGCCGCCTCTTCGAGGTGAGTGCCGTTGATATCGGTGGAAATGATAACGCCATCGTGTTATACTCTCCGGATGGAGAACAGTTGCCGTTGATGAAAGGCGAAGAGAACGGAAGTGCTTTCCTGCCTTTGTTAAATAGTAATATTAATCCTCTTAAAAAAGAAGTAGAAATGGAATTGAAAACTTTAGCCCTTCAGCTGGGGCTTAGCGAAACAGCTGACGAAGCTACCGTCTTGCAGAAGGTTAGTGAGTTGAAGTTGAAGGCCGAGGGTGCAGCAGCACTCCAGAAGCAGGTTGACGAGTTGAAGGCGGCGCAGGAGGCGCTTGCTCTTGCCGGTATTACAGCCGCCGTGGATCAGGCCGTAAGCGAGAAGCGTATCGATGCCGGTATGAAGAATCATTTTGTCGAGCTTGGCAAAAAGGTAGGTATTGACACATTGAAGTTGACCTTGTCGGCTATGCAGCCACAGGGTAAGCTCTCCGCACAGTTGCACCGTACCGATACTGGCCAAATCGTGGCAGAGGAAACAGACTTCTCCAAGTACGAGAAGCTGAGTGCCGTTCCATCCGGCAAAATGATGGATCTGCACGACAATCATCCTGATGAGTTCGTTCGCCTCTACAAGGCTGAGTACGGATTCGAACCAGCTTAATTTCAAGGTAACATAAAAATATTTTATAATTATGAATAAGTTGATTAAAGTGTTTTCCGCATTGTTGTTCAATGCAATTATGGGTGCTCTCATTGCACTCTTGTTGGGATATAATCCATTCTGGGGTGCAGCTGTTGCTTCCCTTGTTGCTATCGCAGCAGGAACGGTTACGCCAAAGGGTTCTGCTTACGCAGGCGTTCTTAAAGAAGTATGGACGGGCGAGCTTATCAAGGCTCTGCGTGCCTACCTGGATGCTTCTTGGCTTGTAGGCGTGCCAGACCAGAGTTCTGTCGTGGATAATGATGTAATTCATATGGTGGATGTCGGTGCGGACCCTCAGGTGCTGGTTAATAACAAGACATATCCTATCGAAGTCCAGGAACTCGAGGATGGAGACAAGACCTTCTCTCTCGATAAATTCCAGACAAAGGTTGTTCCTGTTACCGACGACGAATTGTATGCCCTGAGTTACCCCAAGATGGCTCGTGTCAAGGAGAGTTGCGCCAACGCAATCAATGACACCAAGTATGCCAAGGCTGCCCATGCGCTCTGTGCCAATGAGAACACCGCCAAGACTCCTGTATTGGTAACGTCTGGCGCCGTGGATCCTGTGACCAAGCGAGTTAAGCTCTGTATGAACGATCTGGTGAACCTGAAGCGAAAGCTTGATGAACTGGGTGCTCCTCCAACCAACCGCCGACTTGTGCTCTGTACTGATCACGTGAACGACCTGCTCGAGACGGAGCAGACTTTCAAGGAGCAGTACAACGTTGACCGCAATGACGGCAAGGTCGGTAAGCTGTACGGTTTCGATATCTACGAGTTCGGCGCCAACCCTACCTATAGCACCACAGGCAAGAAAAATGCGCTGGGTGCAGTGCCTAAGGCTGGCGAGTTCCAATGCTCATTCGCATTCTACGTGCCTCGTGTGTTCAAGGCTACAGGTAGCACCAAGATGTATTATAGCGCCGCGGAGAACGATCCACAGCAGCAGCGCAATCTCATCTCATACCGTCATTATTTCATCTGTCTGCCTATGAAGGAAGACGCTGGCGGCGTAATCCGTTCAGGCTATAACGCAGGTTAACCGATGGCAAAAATGAAATATCTGGTAATCCACTGCACTGCCACGCCGGAAGGTCGGGAGGTGACAGCCGCCGACATCCGGCACTGGCACTGCGACCCTCCAGCCAAGGGCGGCAGAGGATGGAAGCAGGTGGGCTATACTGATCTTGTGCATCTGGATGGCAGCATAGAACGCCTGGTAGATAATAACGAGGATGCTGAGGTGGATCCATGGGAGATTACCAATGGTGCTGCTGGCTATAATGCCGTGAGCCGGCATGTTGTCTATGCAGGAGGTGTGAGTAAGCGCGACGGTAAGCCGCTAGATACTCGCACCCTAGAGCAAAAGAAGGCTCTTGCCGATTATGTGAGAAACTTCCATAGCCGCTTCCCTCAGATCCGTATTGTTGGACATAACGAGTTGAATTCAAAGAAAGCCTGCCCGTCTTTTGATGTCCAGGAATGGCTTCGCTCGTTAGGTATCAGGCAAGCGTAGATTTTTTCAGTAATAGTTGATAGTTTATTAGGTTAAGAAAGGTTTGAAAGGCGATGACAGACATCATACTAAACATACTGCAGTGGGCTATCCTACCGGGCGGCATTGGTACTGCCATCGCCTGGATAGCCAATCGAAAAGTGAAGGAGGCTGAGCAGGCGAAGCGCATACATGACACCTTCAAGGAGATGTATGGCGACGTGAGCAAGGAACTCCTGGTAAAACAAAAAGAACTGAATGATGCAGCAGAAGATAATGCAAAGGCTATCGAGGAACTCAACAAGGAGAACGCCCGCACCCGCTATGCACTTAATAGGCTCACGCGGGCTATTGAGGCTATTCAGCTTTGTCCTCATCGTGCTAACTGCCCTGTCAGTGGTGAGCTGCGCCACGACGAAGACGACCAGGAAGGAACTGAACCTGGTGCAAAGCGTACAAAGCGCCGACAGTGCAAGCCAAAGTCTGAGTCAGATGGTAAGCCAGGTGAAGACAATGGCGATGTGGTCCCAGCCGATAGCGAGCGACACGGTTCGGTTGAGCATTCCGATGAATAATCTTCTCTCTCTGCCGCAGGGCGCAAGCTATAATGGTAAGCATGGCCGTGCTAACGTGAAGGCGTACGTACAGCCGAATGACGGTGGCGAAATGCCAACAATCATCGTAGAGGCATCGTGTGACAGCTTGCAGCAGCTGTGCCTTCGGTATGAGAGTGAGCGAGACTCCTTACGAAACCAGGTAAGTCTGCTTAGCAGACAGATGGAAATGTCGTACAGCAATAATAATAGAACGGAGCAGAAAAAGCCTCCTAACGGCGTTTGCCTGGATTTGTTTTTTATTATCGCAGGTATTATGACCTGCTTGTTTTTAATGTATTTAATCAGAAAAAAATATGGGTAACGTATTAGACGGAACAGATCTTATTCTTTCAGTTGGGGGTAAGGCATTGGGTTACAGTACCGGGTGTAAGATTACAACCAGTACGGAGACTGGCGAGCGTGTAACAAAGGAAGCTTCCGCAGGCAAGTGGAAGGAGAAGTATGTAAAGAGCTTCTCTGAGAGTATCAGCGCTGATGGTGTCGTGCTGACGGGTAGTAATGCAGAAATGCCTACCTATGATCAGCTGAAGGATCTCCAGCTGGCAGGAACTCCTGTCGAGGGAACCTATTCTGTTCGAGAAGGTGATGGCCGTGAAGGCAAGACTGCCGGACAGTACAAGGGTAAATACATCATTACCTCGCTCGATCTCGATGCGCAGGCTGGTGAGGATGCGAAGTACAGTGTACAGCTTGAGAATTGTGGTAAGGTTGAAAAAATCGGCACAGGCTTGCAGGGGACAGCAACCGAATGACTGAATACCGATGATGCCGGGAATGACAAATCCTCGGTTTTGGCCGTAAGTGAAACGTCTTTAGAATCTGAAACGGATGAATAAGGTTATGATTAAGGTTGGTGACAAGGAATTTCCTTGTCGCCTCACTATGGGAGCGATGCTCCAGTTTAAACGTACTGTCGGCAAGGATGTCAGCCAGATGGACTGGAAGGATATGGAAGAACTATTGATGCTCATGTGGTGCTGTGTGTCGAGTGCCAGCCGAGCTGATAACATTGAATTCCCCATTGACTTCCCGATGTTCTGCGACTTGGTATCTCCGGCAGATATAGCTAAGTGGAATTCCACGATAGCAGAAGCGAATGAAAAAAAAAGCGAGAAGGAACAGTAGATTCTGAATCGGACAATGGTGATCCGGTGGATGTGGAACATCTTCTGGGTATAGCTATGGGGTGTATGGGGATGAGTATGGATGACTTTTGTCGATGCACCCCATCTGAATACTATGCAGCGTATGAAGCTTGGCATGATGCTGTAGATGCTGCGGAACGTGGCAAGTGGGAACGGGTAAGAATGCAATGCCTGTGCATCCTGCAACCCTACTCGAAGGATAAGCTCAAGGCTAGAGATATTATGCAGTTTGCCTGGGATAAGGAAGTGCAGACTGAGATTCCAGAAGCGAAAGAGGAACTCAGTCGTGAGGAAATCATGAAAAGATACAAGATAGCAGCAAAGAGGGCTGGATTACATTAGCTTAGATATTGTCGTCTTTTATTGTCATGAATCCCCAAAGTAGAAGAGATACGAAAAAGACAGCGAGACACCAAACCATGGCTTCTGCTAACCATGAAGGCGAACCATGTCTCATGGCTAAGTCGCAAAAATACATACCGAACAGAAAGCTCAGTACGGAAATCAAACCAATAGCGGTTCTTGTTGTGTTGGGTTTTACTTCGTATTTCATAATTTTCGTTTTATTTTAAACACGCTGCAAATATAATAAAAAAGACGCAATAATCCAAATTAAATATCGCAAAAATGGCTAATGAGGTAAAATTTAACATTCGGCTCAATATAGACGGTAAAGATAGAGTGGTTGTTGCCACAACTGCTGTAGATAACCTGAGACACGTGGTGAATAGTGTCAATGAAGCCACAGAAGATTTGAAGGGTAAGCTTATTAATACCAATCAGATTACGGAGGCGTGGAGAAATGTTACTGATGCCTTCCAGCAGATGGTGGGTGACCTTAATCAGGTTACAGCGGAAAGCCGGACTTTTGGAGCGGCAATGGCTGCGACTAATACCATGGCTGGTAAGAGCGGAAAGGAATTTGCGGCAATGAAGCAACAGGTAGCAGAACTTGCCGATGAAATACCGATTGCGCGTGATGAACTTGCAGGCGGTCTTTATCAGGTTATCTCGAATGGAGTTCCGGAAGACAACTGGATTGATTATCTTCGTTCTTCGGCAAAATCCTCGGTGGGAGGTATTGCCAATCTAGGAGAAGTGGTAAAGGTTACTTCTACCATTATCAAGAATTACGGACTGGAATGGAGTAATGCTGGAGAGATACAGGACAAGATACAGTTAACCGCAAAGAACGGTGTTACCTCGTTCGAACAGATGGCGCAAGCCTTGCCGCGTGTTACGGCTCAAGCTTCGACGTTAGGAGTGTCGATAGATGAGCTGATGGCTTCATTTGCTACACTTACCGGCGTAAGTGGAAATACCGCAGAGGTTAGTACTCAGCTTGCAGCTATTTTTACGGCTCTTATAAAACCTTCGAGCGAAGCTACCGAAATGGCCCAGCAAATGGGTATTCAGTTTGATGCAGCGGCTATTAAGGCGGCTGGTGGAATGCAACAATTCCTTGAGTCTCTTAGCACAGATATAAAGCGATTCTCTGCATCGAGCGGTATGTTGGAACAGGAAATCTACGGCAAACTTTTCGGTAGTGCAGAAAGCCTTCGTGCTATTACTCCTTTGGTAGGTAATCTGGCAGATAAATTCAGGAGTAATGCTGCTGAAATGCAAAATAGCGCAGGAACTGTTAGTAAAGCCTTCGACATCATGGGTAGTACAGGAAGCGCTGAGATTCAACTTCTGAACAATAAGCTTGGTGAATTCACTGATGTTATACAGGAAAGTATTGGTAATACTCTGCCGTACGCAAATTTTGCGTCTCAGCTGATTATTACTACCAATGCAGCTTGGACTCTGACTAGAACTATTACTAATCTTGGAGTTACGTCCAAGGTTACTTCTGCGATTGTAGCTATGTTTAGTCCTATCTGTAAGGTGGCGTCTGCTGCTTTTACAGGTGCAGCCGTAAGCGCTGAAACCTTAAGACTAGCAATTAGAAGCTTATATATAACAGCTGGTGTTGGAATAGCTATTGCTGCTCTTACAGAAGTGATTAATCATCTGTCTGCTAGCAATGACCAGGCAGCAAGTAGTGTGAATGACCTATCGCAAGCGGAAGAGAAGGCTAAGCAGGCGCACGAGCAAACTGCTCAGCAGATATCATCCGTACGTAGTGAAATGTCGCTGAATATCGCCAAGCTCAAAGATTTCAAGGGTAGCAAGGAACAGGAGAAGACTCTGGTGCAGCAGATGAATAGCAAGTATGGGGAGGCCATGGGCTATTATTCGACCGTATCACAATGGTATCAGGCTCTTACCGCAAATTCTGAGGCGTACTGTAACCAGATGATCAATGAGATTAGATTGAGGGAACTTGCTAACCAGGCAGCAGACCTGATCAAGCAGCAGCACGATATTAAATATGATGAAAACGGGAAGCTAAAGAAATATAGCAAGAAAAATAAAACAGAAACAAAGACCGTAGGCCAGATAGATGCTGGCGACGGTAAGATTATTCCTGTTAAGCAAGAAGTCGAGATTGAGGGTACCAGTCAGCTTGATAAGGTTAACAGGAAGATGACTTCGCTTTACCGCCAGCAGCAGAATGTGAAAAAGCAAATGGAGTCCATCGTTAGGGATGGGCAGAAAATAAAGTTCAAGCATACTGCGGGGTATAGTTCGGCTCCGCCGTCATTATCAACTGGTAATACAACAAAAGACGGTGCGGTAACTGATACAAAGCTGGATGTGAAGGAGAAAGCTCTAAAAGGCAGTATTGATTTCTATGAGGAAGAAATAAGGGATTTGCAAAAGAAAATCAATGCTTCGGCTGATGAAGCTGCCGTCAAGGGCCTCCAGCAGATTCTGGAAGGAAAGCAGCGAGAGTTAGGAATGCTGAAGGTAAGATTAGGTATCGAAAGCGTTCCTGATATAGAGATCAAGAAAAAGGCTAAAGATATATTGTCGGATATTGATGAACAGATCGATCGCCTGAGGCTAAATCCTATTGAAATTAAAGTCGAAGGTCTTGAAGATCTGGAGAAACTGCAATCTCTCGGTAATATCAATCTCTCGAGTTTTCAGAACGTCCAGCAGCAGCTGCATACCATTAATGGGATTTCTAATTCTACAGCTAAAGGACTTGCAGTAGCCGGAGAGAGCTGTGCAGCGCTTGGAAGCGCCATGCAGCAACTTGGTTCCGACAGTGCAGCAGCCAAGGCTGGTATGATGATGGCCGCTGTAGGTCAGATTGTTCTTTCCTTCGCACAAGCGATGACCTCTACCAAGACCTGGATAGACTGGCTTGCCTTCGGTATTACAGGTGCAGCACAGTTGGCCAGCATTATTGGTATGATAAGCAAGTTTGCTACAGGTGGTATTGTTGGAGGTAATCAGAAAAGCGGTGATAATGTCCTGGTTCGTGTTAATTCGGGAGAGATGATCCTGAATGCAGCGCAGCAGGCTAGGCTTTTTGCAATCGCCAATGGCGCATCCCTCTACGGAGCTGCTGCGCAGGTTGGTTCTGGAATCTCTGATGGATTTGCTACAGGAGTAAAGGCTTCTACAAGTCGCTTGCAGGGTATCCTTGTCGAGAACGACCAGACACCGATAGATATCAACCTGCGCCTGCGGGGAAGAGATATTGTAGGCTCTGTAGCGAATGAAACCAGAAGCAATCGCAAGCGGAGTAATATCCGTATCAGATAATAGTATTATAACATCATTATAAAAGCATTAGTAGGCTATGTATATATACGGTCATTATTATAATAGGAAAGAAGAGAAAATCTCCGTCTATATCCTTATTCGAGGTGATCGATCCGAGGAAGTGGAGATAGGTGGCGATGGTAGCGGAGTCACCTTCTCTGATGACCCGGTGGAAATCACCTCGCAGGTGAATGATACGTTCGATCATATTCTCTGCTCGCAGGCTTCTATCCGCTTGCTCTGCGAGAACTATGTGAAGGAATTCTTCTCGGGGTCCTGTAGGGATGCAGTGGTGAATATCTACCGGGAAACAGAATGTCTCTTTGCCGGATATATCGAGCCTCAGACTTTCTCGCAGGGATATAATGAGTACGAGGATGAAGTAGAACTGACTTGTGTGGATGCACTCTCAGCCCTTCAATATTCAAAATACAAGAATGTCGGTTCGGCTTTAGTACTATATAATAAGGTAAAGGCAGAGGCGCAGCAGTGTACCTTCCATGATATCGTGATGGATATACTGAATGGTGTGATGGATGGTATTGATATTCTCGGCGGTCATGATAAGCCATTATACTATGATGGCAGCAAATATGTGGCCGCGGAAAAGGATAAGCAGTATTCCGTACTACAGGATATCAGTATCTCGGAACTTCTCTTTCTGGGTGATGATGAGGATGATGTCTGGACTCAGGAGGATGTGTTGACTGAAATTCTGAGATATCTCAATCTTCATATAAGACAGGCTGGCTTGAGTCTCTATCTGTTCTCATGGGAAACGATCAGGAGTGGAAAATCTCACCCCTGGCATAACCTCAAGGGTGATGATGATTTAACGATTGTTCCCCAGACGGTAGATATTACTACGTCTATCGTAGCAGACTGCGACACACAGATCAGTGTTTCGGAGACGTACAATCAGCTCAAGTTGACGGCTGATGTGAAGGAAATGGAGAATATCGTCAAGAGTCCTCTTTATAGCGATGCGTTGCGTAATGCGTTCCTCGGGATGCAGAAGTATATGACAGAGTATGCTTCCGATGGCGAGGGTAAAAGGGCTTATCATGGATTTGCGGAACTGGTGGCAAATGGCGGTACTGGCTATGATGGTGGTTCAGTGGTCGACTGGTATGTACAGGTAAGGAAGTGCCAGAATTGGCGTTTTTATGGCGCCGAGAAAAAGGATCTCGTGAAGGACTTATGCCAGGGGATCAATCAGCAGGATGCCGTAAACTATCTGGGAACCGTGCCAGGTGCCTCAATGCTGGTGTCTGTAGGAAGCGTCAAGAAGACGAACGGCGGACAGGACAATTCGCTCGTATCTAAAATATCCATGACCGATTATCTGGTAATCAGCGTAAACGGCAATGGTAAGGATGGGGAAAGTGAATTCTATCCGAATGACTCGGATCTCCTGAAAGCGATACCATGCGCAGAATATGTGGGCAATGAAGTTGGTGGTGTATTCTCGCCCAGCGATGAAAATACGACTAATTATATCGTGATCTCTGGGAAAATGGTGATGAATCCTCAGATGAGGATGACGGCTAATTATCATGATCTGAGAAACAAAACCTGGCAGAGTGCACCGTTTCTCGGGCAGGATGGTATCTACGTCTGGCATCAGACCGTGCCAAGCCGCAATAACGGAGACGGTCGCTATTATACGCGCAGATATTGGAAAACGGAGAACTGGAGAAATGAGGTGGTGTCAGATGATGCTATGGATAAGAAGAATGATGGCGGATTTATGCCGTTTACCGGTGAGGGTCCGCAGGAGTTTGAGTTTAAGTACAGTGCATTCGGGGACAGTACCGATAAGTTGTCAAAGGTCGGCGTAATTCAGTGTATGCTGATAATAGGTGATAAATGCGTAGTTGAAAAACGCCCTGGGCAGCTCCTTGGAAGCGATAAGGTGGCAGGAACAGGCAATGGGCAGCTATCGGATTATGTTTGGATGAAGTATAAGACCAGAGAGGAATGCTCTACCGATGATGAATACTACCAGCAGAGTTTCTCGGTGGGTTTTGACCCTAAGATTGGAGATAAAATCATCGGAACTGAGTTTTCCATACAAAATAATCTGAGTTATACGGATAATGTGGATGCAGATGGAACTGCCATTCCGGTTCGCATGAGCGACAAGGTGCACGGTGCAGTGAAGTTTATTATCCTCGGGCCAGTCAACAGTGTGTGGGAAGAAATCGTCCGACGGCATCCTACCGCCTTCCGACATACCAAGTGGTCGAGCAATACGAAGCCGATTCTTTCCCATGTGAGCGATATTCTGTTGGAAGAGTTCGAGGTGAAGGTTGTAAGTGATCATGGAAAGGTTGGCAGTGATGGCGCTGAGAACGACCTAGTATATCTGAGCGACACGAAAGAAGATTTTGTGAATATCAAGGATGACCTTGAGATGAAAATTACTACAGCTCTGACGTCTGAGGAATGCAAGGCGCTTGGTGTAAAGAACGGCATTAGTCTTTCTGCGCCGCTGAATATTGACACAGAACTGAGTTTGCTAGGTATTTACAATAGTAGCAATGGTGAATTGGCAAAGCCGGAGCAGCACTACGTCAATGACTACTGGCAGGAATGGCATGAGCCAAGAGTTGTCATGGAACAGAATCTGATGGACGAGCACGGTAATGTTTCTCCATTCTATCTGTATCGACATCCGGCAATCAGTAAGACCTTCCATGTGCAAGGTATCAGCTATAATCTAACCAGTGGCACTGCTCAGATAACAATTAAAGAGATATTCTAATTACATTCTAACTATATTATAAAGTCGTATGATAGAAACAAAAATCATAGTTAAACCCAAGGGGAATTCCGGAACTGGCAATAGTTCCGGAGCGTCCGGCTATGGAGGTGAGTATGTGTCTGAGGCTGATTATGCTGCTAGAGCCGGTAAGGCTAAGAAAGCAGAGTCTGCGGATCTGGCAATGCGCGCCAATACGGCTAATACAGCTGATCGTGCAAAGTATGCTGACAAGGCGGGAGAACTTGACGAAGAAGCAGAGGTTTTGCAGAGGTACATCCGCAAGGATATTGATGATATTGCTCAAGGAACCGTGACCTGGGAGAAAGTGCAGAAACTACTTGGTGGTTTGCTGGTAGGAGAAGATTTTTCCTTTGATGCGGATGGCAATATCATCGCTCATTCTATCGCTTCCGAGAATGCGAATAAAGCAGAGCACAAAGGCTTTTCTATCATACAGACCGGCCCGAAGACCGGAAAGTATAAGCTGAATATCAATGAGCTGCTGACTTTCTCCAAGGCAAAGGTGGGCGACAAATTCGTATTTGATGCTGCGAATGATTTCCGCTTTGATGCAGAAGGTAACATCATCGCACATTCCATAGCATCGGAAAATGCGAATACCGATGAGGGAAAGGGATTCGTAATTGCCAGAAAAGATGAGACGGGTAAATATAAATTCTGTATAGATGAGCTGCTGGCATGGGGACTCGCCACAATGAAGCAATTGCACGTTAAAGGAGAATCTACATTTGATGGCAATCTCTTCAGCAAGGAGTTTATATCGGGATTCCTCGGAGGAAAGGGATGGGGCATCTACAACAAGCCTATCACCAACGCAGCAGGGATGCAGGAGAACAAGTGGACAGGAGAGTTCGATAACGTCATTGTGCGAGGATCGCTCCGAGTTTACGAAATGATAATCTCCCAGCTCTTGGGCGAGAACGACAACCGCATCTTCACTGGCATGATGGAGGTTGATCACTATGACCCAGAGACGGGTAAGGTATATTTCGATACGCAAGGTGGAAAGCTATATAATCCCTTCCGAAAGGACGATTGCATCATGGTGCAGCAATACAACGGAATGCCTGGCAGCAGCAATGACTACTATGTGATTAAGAGCTACGAGCTGGTAATCACAGAGGCAGGATGTGGAAGTATAGCCGATGGCGAGAACCGCCTGGATTGGGTGAAATTCGACAGCTTCACAAGCAGCATCGAAGGGGCAACACCAGACAAGCTCATCAAGAAAAAGGATACCTTCGTGAGAGTTGACAACCTCAGCGACCCAGACCGCAAGGGTATTATGCAGATTATCACCGTGGGCACGGCAGCACCATACCTTGATATATTATACGGCATGAAAACCGACCCAGAGGACTGTCTGAAGGGAAGGCTCGGCAACCTGGAGGGAATACATCACCGAACATTCGGTGATCTTACAGGATTCGGAGAATTGCTGCAGAACCTCTATGCAACAGGCGATCTCGTACTGCGACGCACTGGCGAGAGCATCGATACAAAATTTCAGATGCTGCAAAATCAGTTTGCAACCCGTTTTGCCCAGACAACATACGAGCTGACAAACGATGAAAACTACATCCATAACGGTACGTTCCTGGCAGCAACAGGCACAGATTCGAACAGCCTAATCATAGACGGCTGGGAGATTGACGAGACTGACGAATCGGCAATCTGGGTTTGTGGAGGAATGCCCGTAATGGTTAACGGTCAAGTTACGACAAGCGGAAACAGGCGTGTCCTCATCGAGGCAACAGAGGGAAGGAACATGCTACGAATCATCAACTGCGGATTGAAGCAGGCAAACGCCCTCATCAGACAGCCAGGAACCCATAAGGAATACACCAAACCATCCGAAACAAAGAACGAGGATGGATTGGGAACAACAGGCGACGGATACACCGAGGTGCAGGATACCCTCTATATCAGCGCAAGGGTCTATGCTAAGACAGCAGGAACGATGACCATCGGATTCTCGCCATCCACAGCTGTGGATGGAAAGAAGAACGAGCTGGCTGCGCAGAGCGTCAATATTGCCTATTCGGGAGAATGGCAGTTCGTTAAGATGGAAGGCAAGTGGAACGGAAAGGGAGATTTCGTCATCCGATATACAGGCGATATTCTAGTATCATTCCTTTACGTAACAGATAAGCCGTTAGACAACCTGCAGAAGACGGTCAGCACTCAGATATTGCAGACAGCAAGCAATATCAAGCTGTTGGGGGAGAACATAGATAAGGTTAATGGCAGGACAACGCAGCTGGGCATAGAGCTGGACGCAGAGAAGAAGCGCATCCGAGCGTACGTTGATGAGCAAGACGAAGCGCTAGATAAATCGTTTAGGTCTGAAATCAGTATGACCAAGGACAAAATCATGGCGTCCGTCACGGAGAAAGACAAAGCGCTGGAAACGGATTACACCTCGCAGATTAGCATGACTAAGGATGCTATTTTGCAGGAGGTAACCAAAAAGAATAATGCTTTGAACGAGACTTTATCCTCGAAAATTGAGCACGAAGCAGGACGCATCAACATCCTCAATCAATGGAAGACGAGCACGGAAAACAGGATTTCAAGCATTGAAACCAGCATCGATTCCATAAAGCTGGAGGTTTCAGACGTCAAAGAAACAGCAGGCAATACGAGTGCAGCCCTGGCGAAATTGACAATAACCGTTGACGATATCAGTACAGCTGTCGGGAAAGCAGCAACCAAGGATGAACTTGAAGCAAACGTAAAAACGCTGAACGACACCATGAGTAACCTGCGAACAGGCGAGTACTACGAACAGGAAGAAAATCCATGGAACAAATGGACAGGAGGAAGCGAGTACAAGCATAACGGTGCAATATGGAAGTACACAGGCGAGAATAATGGTTGGCTCATTAAAGGACATATCTACAGATACAAATGCTACAGCGATGGCAGCAAGAATAGCAAAGATGCATGGGAAGATGTAACCGAAATCGAGAATGCCACCACCACGGTAATACAGAAAGCAGATAGCTGGACGGAAGCCGCAGGTCGATTCAATGCGAGCGGACAATTAGTTAATACAAGTTATCTGATGACCACAGCCGATAAGAACCAACTTGTGAGCACTTACTTCAATAACGATGGCAGTCTAAAGAACACTGCAGGACTTGTTACGACAAGCGCATACGCAGGACTCTTCTTGCAAGCCATGCAGGACAACGGAGTGATGACCAGCGCAGACATGAGCCTATATGTGACCAAAGACAGCGGAGGTTACATCACCAACGCCAAAATCAAAGCTGACCGAATCATCCTCGAAGGAGCAATAACCGCAAACGAAACTTTCAAAATCGATACAGACGGATACATGCAAGCCAGCGGAGGAACCATCGGAGGATTTGAAATTGGCTCGAACCACATCGGTACAGCCAAGAAGACCACATCGGGAAGCGGTGGAACAGACATCGGCTACGGAACGGAAGGACTTATGTCGCTTTACAATGACAGCATCATCTTCAATGGAAAGAACAGGCAAGCCATCCTCGGACAATGGTCTGCTTTAGGAACACCAATTATGATGCGAATCACAGACGAGGTTCAAGACTTGATGGGGAGATACGGAGCGTTTATCTCAGTTAGAGGGTCAACCACACAAAACACAGCCTTGGAAATAGGAGGTGGACACGTGGCTGGATTCAATACAAAAACATTAGTTTCAGCATTTGCTTACGTCACACAAACCAGCGCACCAACTCGCTTAAACGTGAATCTCGATAGAACGATAGGCTCTGCCTTCATTTCGACACAATACCATTGGCGAGCCAAGGCAACAGATAGCAATGGAAAGGAAGTCGACTATCAAACCAAGACACGAGATGTTTATGTTTATTTGCCAGAAATGAATCACTACGACGATGGACACGTCATTCACATCAAGCGAGGAACGAATAGCAGCAACAACGTTTATATTGTGCCAGGGAAGTCAAAGAATTTATTATACGCAAATGGCTTTGGTGGCTACTACACTACAGAAACAGGCAACACCTACATTCTCTATGATGCCAACAGCTACGCAACGAGTTCCGAGCCACTGAAAATTGAAAGCGAGGGTGACGCAATGACGTTTATCTATTTTAAGGATTTGCAATTAAGAGTTACAAAAAATAACATAACAACCACATACAAAGGATGCTGGGTACAATGGAAGAACCCAAGAACGTGGTAAAAAAAAAGGAGACAAGACAATGAAAAGAAATTTTAAGGTAGCCATGAAAGGCTACGATGGCAAAGAGTTAAAGAACGAGAAGGGTGAGCCACAGATGATGAGCGACACCATCGGGCTCTACCTTTACGCAGCTGGTAGCAAGAAACCTCTTGAACCAGCAGACAAGATGAGAGCGTACAGAATCTGCGTCCAGCTACAGGAACATCCAGAAGAGGTTGAGCTGGAGGCAGAAGATATGACTCTTATCAAGGAGACAATCAACGATGCGCTTGTAGCAGGTGCATACGGTCAGATTGTGCAGGTTTTGGAAAAGGAAGTCTAATACCAACAAATAAGGAGGTTATATGTTAGAGCAGAAGACAACAACAAACGAGGAACTCGAAGCCCTATGCGCTGCTCTCCTGCCGAAATTCAACGAGTACTTGATGCGACACAGCAAGAACATCTTCTCTTGCGAATTGGCGACGTCGCTCGAAGGCATCAAGACGATGCCAGCTCTCTACGACTTGAATGGAGTACAGAAACAGGTTATTGCGCCACTCTCTCTGCTTACAAAGGACGTTGATGCGGAAATTGCGGCATCCAAGAAAGCTACGAAAGAAGCCACCACAGCAGCAGCGAAAGCCAACGACGCTGCTGCCAGCGTGACGAAGGCAACGACTGACCTCACGGTAGAGCGCAAGAAGGTGGAGGATGCCGTAGTAGCAAGCAAAACGGCTACCGAAGCCGCCAAGAAAGCCATCTCTGATACCCTAGCAAGCAAGAAGGCTATCGAACAGAATGAGGCTACACGGCAGTCTGCTGAAACGGCTAGAGCCAAGGCTGAAACTGAAAGGGCAACCAACGAAGCCGCTCGTGTGGAAGTTGAGAAAAAACGTGTGACTGCGGAAAATGCAAGGGCTACCGCTGAAACAGCAAGGGCTAATTCCGAGACAACCCGAGATAGCAGCGAGACTACACGCAAGAACCAGGAAACCACACGACAGAAGCAGGAAGCTGCGAGAGTAGAGGCAGAGAAGAAGCGTGTGACAGCAGAAAGCGGAAGGGTGGCAGCAGAGAGCGGTCGAGTAAAGGCTGAGACCAAGCGGGAAACGGATACCCGAGCTGCCATCGCCAGCTCAAAGACGCAGACCGACCTCGCTAAGGAAATGAACGATCATCCACCCAAAATGGGAAGCAACGGAAACTGGTGGCAATGGGACCTCTCCAAACATGAATATGTCGATACGGGTGTCATTGCTCGAGGCGGCGCTATATATCCGTCATTCCGCCAGCATCGTAACAAGTTACTTATGATTGATTACGGAAGCCATGTCGCAGAGCATGTTGTCAAGCGCAGAAACAAGTTAGTTATTAAAGTTTAATAAATATGGCAGATAATACAAATATCATTGTTGTTGGTAATGTCGCCTTCACCGATCAAGGTACCTGGAAGTCGGACTACTCGTATGAAGAGGATGGACAGACTGTTAGGGGCTACGATGAAGGGGATATAGTTCATACATCTACAGGAGTCTATGCTTCACTGGAGGATGGTAACACAACAACTCCTTCGGATACAAACACCAAATGGCGCAGATGGCTCGATAAGACACCAACCATCAAGGCGCAGAGTGCAGCCGACGACGCCAACAAGGCAGCAAATCTCGCACAGAGTGCAGCAAATGCTGCCCAAGAGCAGGCTACAGCTGCAGCAGCACAGGCAGCACAGGCTGAGACAAAGGCTACAGAGGCAGATGCTGCCGCCAAACGAGCCGATGCCAAGATTGCACAAATGAATGGATTGGCAGGGCAAATAGCCACAGGTTTCATTGCGCCATCGCGAATGTTCCTAGACTATCTCCCGGAAATCAGCCTACGAAATAAAGTGGCGCAGCGCATCGATGCCAATCTCATTCCGAGCTACCTACCTCAGAGCGTGCTCTTCCAGCATGTAGATGGTGATTCGTTGCTGGTTGATCCGAGCGGTAATCTCACCGTCAAAGGCGTGGGAACTACTAAGTTCTGGATTATCCCTACCGCCAATACACCTCTTTGGAAGGAGGTGAGCATCACAGTCCGCCAGCCACGCCTTCGCCTGTATGCATCAGGAAAATTGCGCAAGGTGGGAACATCATTACGTATTGTTTAATCGAATAAATACATTATTTTATGGCTTTAACATCAGAAGAAGAGACAAAGGTCAAGGCTATCATCGCTGCGTTCGATGGGGCTAAGCAGGTATCAGACCTCCCTGCAGCAGATATGACCGCAACAGACAAACAGATAGAGGTCTATGACAAAAAAACGGGTACTGCGCAGCAGATGTCGCTCAAAGACGCTGTAGATATGGGACAGAATCTTTGGTGCGGGCGTGTCTGGAATCTAGACAACGCAACCCCTCAGGCAGCAACCTATGTGGGATCGCTTGAGCTCTTGAGAGAGCTGCCAATTCAGCTTGGTCTCGGTTGCTACCTGGTCAAGAATGACCATAGCCGCCGAAAACTCGACTCCAAAGATCATCACAAATATGCCACAGGAGAGGCTGCAAAGTTAGACGGATCAGAGGGACATTACCAGTGGGGATGGAACCGTAAGTTCTATCTGGTATTCAAGACCGTAGGCCGCTTGTTCTATATGATGGTTGGACTTACTCCAATCAAAGGTGAATATAACTACACAATCCCTATCGGATCACGTTCTGCCTCTGGCCATGCCACTTTAGAGCGCAGCACAGGTCGTCTGGTTAGCTTCCTTAATACGGACGCAGACTACAGAGGTGGCAATAACGATGCCACCCTCGACAACACCAACCGCTCGTTCCTCGGCAAGCCAGCCTGCAACCAAAACACAGAGTACTGGCGAGCTGCAGCCAGAAAGAACGGCACGGGGTGGCTCTGTTCCTCGATGCGCCACTTCGCCGTGACCGCTGCGCTCTTCGGGGTTATCTTCGGCACCCACTACGCACAGGCGGCAGTCAACACTGAGCGAGATGCAAACGGACTCTATCAGGGTGGTCTTGGTCCTGGCGTGACGCAAAAAGACTGGAGTGCGTGGAATAGCTACAACGGCTGCCGCCCGATCGTCCCGATGGATGCCGGTCTCGACCTGGGCGATAGCTGCGGAGAGACTACTGTCAATATACTCAACGATGACGGCTCTACCTGGTATGCGGCCAAGGTCAACTCCTTCTTCGGTCTTAAAAACTCTTACGGTCATCTCTGGTATCATATGGATGATGAGTTCGTAAGGGTCAACGAAGATACGACAGTCACCCACCTCGTGGCACCATCTATCTATGGCACATGGATAATCGGCAACGAGACGGGCATGAAGGCCTACAGCACCTCCATCAAAAAAGGTGAAGGATGGGCGACCATGCTCTCCATGGACAACCTGGAGAATTTCCCTACCGCTATCGGCGGTAGTCATACCACATACTGGTGTGCATATTATTGGAATACGTCCGGCGCAACAAGCGGTTTCCGTCTCTGCCTTCGTGGTGGTAGTGTTAGCCATGGTGGTCGATGCGGTCTTTCGGCGCTCTTCGATGACAATGATGTCTCGTTTGCCAGCGTGGACTGCGGCGCCGCTCTCTGCGAAGCAGTAGAGGAGTGGCCAGTCGAACCAGTGTACGTGGCGGCCTAAAGATTTCATGAGTTTGCTGGGTGTACATAAGATTACTGGGTGTACATAAGAGACCTGAATACACACGGCGAAGCCGAAGCACCCAGCGAGCTCTGCTCGCTTCAATAACCGCCTTTGGCGGTCAGCGATAAAAAATTTTAGAAAAAAGTTCTTTGACATACTTCCATACCGATTATTTTTAGTATCTTTGCAGCGGTATTCATAATAATACCAGGTTGTGACCCTAGGTGCTGGTTTCCGTCTCTGCCTTCGTGGTGGTAGTGTTAACAATGGTGGTCAATGCGGTC
>ERZ1026866.132-NODE-132-length-49594-cov-31.964573_pt1 | contig 49594 bp, 66 predicted proteins | sample MGYA00380163_ERZ1026866 | MGnify/ENA primary metagenome ERZ1026866 (study PRJEB33269, sample SAMEA4719799) | human gut metagenome | biome: human-associated habitat; feature: organic feature; material: feces | place: Cameroon | collected 2013-10 ...
GAGCAACAGACTCATAATCTGGAGGTCCTAGGTTCAAGCCCTAGCTGGTCCACATAGTATGCTGATTATCAGCGTTTTACGAAATATGCGTGCTAAAATGCGTGCGAAATAAGCGGTTATGGCTACTTGTTAAACAAGTCCATAGCCGTTTTTTTGGCTTTATCAGCTATATCAATATAAGGCTTCATGCTCTTGTAATCGGAGTGTCCAGTCCACTTCATAACGACATTTGGAGCTATTCCAAGCATCAGCGCATTGCATATAAATGTACGCCTACCGCTGTGCGTTCCGACCATCTGCCATTTTTCTTTCGTTTCTTCTATTTTCTTTCCACCTATATAATATATATCCGTTAGCTTCTCGTTGATGCCGCATTGACGGCACACCTCCTTGATATATACGTTCATTTTTTGGTTGGAGATAACAGGGAGAGCCTTGTCTGTATCGTTGTCTGCATAACGCTGTAAGATTGTTCGTGAGTAGTTGTTCAACTCTATTGTAATCTTATCATTCGTTTTCTGTGTTGTGATGTGTATCGCATCATCGTATATGTCTGTCTTTCTAAGTGCGGCTGCATCGGAATAACGCAATGAAGTAAAACAGCAAAAGCAAAATATATCGCGTGTGCGTGACAGGTGGGGTTGCTCGAACGTGTGGTTATACACTTTCATAAGTTCTTCCCATGTCAAGAACACCACATTGCGGTTGGCACGTTTTAGATGTGTTTTCTGTGCAGTAAATGAAATGTCTGTCAACAAACCCTTAGCCACAAGCCAGCGAAAAAACCACTTGGACATTGACAGCTTCTTCTTGGTCGTTTCGTTTTGGTGGCCGAGGTCCGACTGGAATACTGCAAACTTGTCAAGTGTTTCGGGCTTTATTTTGTCTATGCTCATCTCGTCATCGAACATCTTCCATTCTTGCAATAGTTTATTGTGCTTGTAGATTACGCTCTTGCCCCAATGGCACAATTTGCCCTGTTCGTTGATATAGTCCTCGTACAAATCAAAGAAGCCTTCCTTTCGTGCAGTTTTCTTCTCTCGCTTAAACTCCTTGTCAAGCGCAGCCTTGAAGTCCTCTATTGCAGGCGGCTCCTTGAATGAGTTGGCAACGGATTGTATCGTCTCCTCATACCTCTGTATCTCCGCATTTATCTTAATTGCAGGAGTGAAGCTCTTACCATGAGTTGTGTTGCGCTTGCACCGCTGCATGGCCATATCCCATTTGCTCTTGTCCACACTAAACCCGAGCGAATAAGAGAATTTACGCTTGTTGTAAGTAATGAACACGCGGAGAGAGCCGCGCGCATCAACTGCAAAGGTGTATACGTATTTCATTTGTTCTCCTCTTTGTCATTTTTCAATATTGCATTCTGTTCAAGCATTCTGAAATATTCCTCCGTGTTAGTATCCTTCAATACTTTAAGCTGCTCTTTTGCCATCTTGTGTAAGATTTGCATTCTCGTTTCTCGTTGCAGTTCCTGCTTTAATAATTCGGAGTTCATACTTTCAATATTTGATAACACAACCAGCTGATTTATTGTGGCTGTATCACGTAGATTAAGCCCTTTCTTTGCCAATTCTGGATTTGCGGTGCGCCAATCTTCTGCTGTACACCCAAACAATATAATATTGAGCATATCGGCCTCGGACGCATATATCAAACGTTCTTTGTATTTTGAGATGTTGTACTTCGGTATAAGCGACTTGATTGCATTTGTATGAATAGAATAGTTCGTTTTTGCAAGCAATCGTTTAACGTTCCATTTTTCAAGCAACGGATTGCTTTCTTTCTCTCGAAGTCTCTGGTATTCTTGTACAATATATAATTGGAAAATAGGACTTATCCACATTCCAAAATTAAACGCAATGTCCTTATGTGCGTATGTACCTCCGTATCTTCCAGCTTTAGCAAAAATGCCAATAGCGTTAGTCCTATTGCACAATTCTTTTACACTTATTTTGAAATTGTTTAATCCAGCCTTTGATTTAATTATGGCGAATTCGCCATAATTAAAATTGGGGTTGTGTAGTTGCTCCCATGCTCCTATATATTCAAGTGTGTTTCTATTGCGAAGCCAATCAGTAACAAAGAAATCTCCTTCTTTTGACCTTATCATATCTGTAATACAAATGTAGTCATTATCACGTTCCTGTAACATCACAGAGATTTCATTCCCTTGTACTACTATTTTTCTTGTTTTAGTCATAATCGTTTTTTTTGTTTATGTAATTTACAATGTACCTCTCGCGTCAACTGCAAATGTGTATACGTATTTCATTCTTTTCTTAACTTAAAAAGCCCCACGGAAATCCATGAGGCTTATTTTTTTACTTGTTTCTAATATCGTCTATCGCCATTCCTATCAGGCTGATTAGCAGGCTTTGAACGCACCCAACAAGAGCAGCAATATAGAATACATTATCCAGGCCTTCCTCGATAATGTTTACCACGATAAAGAAAATTCCAACAGCATTTGCGAGAGCTACGAAAATGCAGACAATTTTTAGACCGCTCATCAAGTTGTTGTTTTCATTTAGAGTTCTTGGAGCATTCCATTTAGGGATTGGATTGTTGTTTATTGTTTCCATATTGTTTTGTTATTTAACCGCCATGAGAATTTGCACCCGGTATATTCCGTGAATGTACTTAAAATCCACCTCAAACTTTTGATAGTCTGGACTGACTGAAACGCACACAACTTTTTTGGGCCATTCCGACGGCATGAGTTTTATTCTTAATCTCCCAGCCTTATAGAGTAAACTATTCTATACAGGCGGATAACCCTCGTCTTGGCTATATTCTGCGTTTCAAAGGAGCTATTTTCATTGATTATCCTGCATTCGTAGTAATCTCCCCTGTCATATATTCTTCGCAGGAGAAAGCCAAAGTCGTTGGTATCTATTATCATGGAAGCACCTTGTATGATGTCAGAGCCGCGCTCCGTATGGGCGAGTGCGAGTACGTCACCCTCCTTATATAGCGGTTTCATTGCGTCTTGCCTTACCATGTAATAGAAGTCAAAATTATTATAAGGATGAATGGCCGTCATGCTGTCAAGCTGCATTGTATGGCCGTCAGTATTTAGAATCTTGTATACGTCAGTGTTAGGCTGCGAGGTCAGGTATTTAGGAACTATCGGTTTAGAGTGATGGTCTGTGTCTTTTTGCGCTTGTGCGTTCGCTATAATTGTGTTGTTCCCTGTATTGCTGTTGCCTACAATATTGTTGTTGCCAGTGATGTTCTGTGATGACGCCTGGCGAAGCATCTCGCCCTCGCCTGTCAGCAACCATGACATATTGAGGTCTGGGAATGCAGATTGGATTTGCAGCTGGCGAGCCTTAGTTATAGATAACGATTTACCAACAAACCCATTGGGGAGGTCTGCTTCTATCTCAAACTGTCTTATAGACTTAAATCCTTTCTTTTTAGCAAATAGCGAAAGTCTTTCACCTATTGGTTTCATAGTTGTATGCTATATTTATGTAATGCGTTGTTTACAAATACGCATATTATGGGTTAATAAACATTATTTTGTCGCATTTATTTAGCATATAGCTTTGCTTATGTAGCATTATGCTATATCTTTGCACTCGTAACGAAACAAGTAACGACAAATGTTTGCCACAAAGGTACAAACAAACTTGTTATGTTGCAAGTTGTATTTGACATATTGAACAAGAAAAGAGAAGAGAAACTCTATAAAACGATGGCACATTAGGTAACGGCCGCAAGGTCAGGGCTTTGCAATAGTGCTGGGGTTCGATGCCCCGTGTGTCACTAATATAACTAAACCTTTAAGAACATGACAGATTTAGAAAAGTACATCACAGAGTGCATTGAAAAAAATGAGGACTACCAAAGCGATTTAAGCGGCATGGTAGAAGCAGAATACGGGCAACTTTATATTAGCTGCTCTTTCAGCGTTCAATGCGAGGGTTATTATGATTGCGACTACTTCAACGGCACAGGCGCATTTGAAGAAACCTACTACAAATTCGAGATTGACGACATAACTGTCTATGATGAAGATTACAACAAAGTAGACGTGAATATAGACGCGATTGAGAGAGAACTAAACAAAAGATAACCAGAGGGGCGAAAGCCCCTCACAACACACTAAAAACATGAAAGAGACATTGAGAAGAATTATGAAATTGGCTTGGCAGTTTGTTAAGCGAAATGGCTTCACATTGAGCGAAGCCCTTAAAGAAGCTTGGGCCAACATCAAGTTGGTGAGCGCGATGCACAAGGGCATCGTAAAGTTCTACTTTACTAAGGTTGATGGCAGTAAACGCGAGGCATACGGCACACTGAGCAGCGAGGTTATTCCTCCTGTTGGTGGCGAGCGCAAGAATAATGACACCTGTCAAGTATACTTCGACACCGAGAAGCAGGCTTGGCGATGCTTCAAAAAAGCGAATTGGGCAATATAAACAACATTACCGGGCTATGTGAGAGGTAGCCCGGCTAAAACAACAAAAATATGAAATGGTTATGTTTTGCACTCATTGTCTTGCTTGATTTCCTTGCTTGCACAATGATGTGCGTGTCTACTGGGCACACCTGTTTTACGGTGTACGACATGATACCCCTGTGCGGCATCTCGCTTTTTATAGCGACTGCAATCATTGCGGTGTGCGTATACAAGGCAAATATGTTCCCCCCAAGAATACAGAAACTTATTCAAATATCTATTGAAGAATGATGAACCACAACGAATCGGTCAATATAAAGACCTTGATGTACAAGGCTTACGAGGTGTACAACGGAATAGATAGATTTTTGTCTCATCGCGGTGAAAGCGAAGAGACAGAAGAACTGAAATCAGCACGCAACACTGCGTGCGATGTCGTTGACGCACTACAATATATAGTGGAAACCTTTGGTGACAATGATAACAGATACTGAGTTCTTTAAGGTTATGGGCAATTACCCCAGTCGCGAGATTGCACGCCCTTTGTTTTTAGTGTGACAGGCCGCTACTATGCGGCCTCACAAGCAGGTGATAGGCCGTTAATCGGATAGACGGCAGAAGATAGCACATAGAACTCGCTACCATATTGATGCTGGATAGCCCTTGGTAGCGCGTTCTTTTTTTTGCGAAACGTTAGGACATTAGCTGGTTCGACTCCAGCCACCTGCACTAAATAAAATCACTAAAAATCAAACAACATGACAAAGAAAGAGGAAAAACAAATGACCTTTATCGAAAAGGTCGTATCTGTGCAACGAGATTTGAAAGCCCCAAAGGGACAATATAACAAGTTCGGTAAATATCGATACCGTTCTGCCGAGGATATTCTGAACTCGGCAAAACCTCTCCTCGCGAGTGTGGGCCTTGTGCTAACGCTCGAAGATGAAGTTTGTCTGATAGGCGCAAGATATTACATAAAGGCAACCGCAGTGCTGACAGACGGCACACAAAACCTGGTAAAGAGTGCCTATGCGCGCGAGGACGAACAGCACAAAGGCAGCGATGGCGCGCAAATCACAGGCGCCGCAAGCTCATACGCACGCAAATACGCCCTTAACGGGCTGTTCTGCATTGACGACACAAAGGACGCAGACGCAACAAATGACGGCACCGCACAAGCCAACAACAACCAACATGAGGAGCGCGTGCAGTTGGCAATCCAAGAGGTTGCCAATGCAAAGAGCAGAAAAACTCTAACGGACATCTGGAACAATTATTCTGACTTGCAGTCTGACGCACGCTTCTCACAAGCAGTTGCAAATGCAAGCAAAAACTACCCCAAGCCATGATACTGAATTATTCAAAAGTGGACTACGACCCCGTTAGCCACACCTACACACTGGACGGGAAACAATTAAGTGGCATTACGGGTGTAATCAGGAACAAGTTGTTCCCGTCCTATTACAAGGACGTTCCAAAGGTCGTGTTGAACAAAGCCGCAGAACGCGGCAACCGCATACACACAGCAATCGAACTCTTTGACACGTGCGACATTTCAACCGAAGATTGCGATGAGCTAAAAGGATACATTAAAGAAATCTTCTCACACGACTTTATTGGCCGACACATGGCAAGCGAATATGTGGTGAGCGACAATGAAAAGTATGCCAGTGCCATTGACAAGGTTTATGCCGACGGCATGGGCGGCGTGATATTGGCAGACATCAAGACAACTTACAAACTTGATACGGATTATGTATCGTGGCAGCTGTCTGTGTACGCCTATTTCTTCAGTATGCTAAACCCTGGCATTCCTGTAAGCGGTGCTTATGCCATCTGGCTAAGACATGACAAACATAAGGTCGTGGAAGTTCCGCTGCACCCTGTGGAAGATGTGCTCAAATTGTTATATGGCGACGAAGCACCAAAAAACGATTGTGGCTTCGGTGAGCTGTCTTTTACAGAGGATTACTTGCTTCAGTTAAAGAACGAAGCAGAAGAAGCCACAGCAAAGTACGAGCAAGCAAAGCAAGAGGCTCTTGCACTGCTCACGAAGAAAGGAATGAAGAATATACGCGGCTCGCACCTGATGATAACACGAAGGGCTGACAGCGAGCGCAAAACATTCGACACCAAGAAGTTTAACACCGACCACCCAGAGCTATATGCGGAATATCTTAAAACCGCCATAACAAAAGGTGGCATAACAGTCAAGGCAATATGACACAGACATTTGTAAGCATTCCGCTGGAGGATTGGCAACGCATGGTGTCAATACTTGAAAAACTGGAAGAACGCTTGAAGCCAGAAGATAAGTGGATAGGCACGAAAGAGGCTTGTGATATGCTTGGCATCACACCAAACACATGGATAAACTACCGAAAGAAATTCAATGTGAAGTGTTCGCAGGTAGGGCGCAATGTGTTGGTGTTGAAGTCTGACGTTGAGCGACTGCTAAGAAAAAGAGAACTATGAACGTATAATAACAGCACCTCGCCCATTCCCATAAGATTTTAGTTTGGCGACAATTTCTTTCGGGTGGGGTGCTTCCTTAATAAACCTACAATTATGAACCAATGCTTTTTTATCGGCAACCTCGTTGCCGATGCCGCGCAGAAGAATGCTAACGGCAACAACTTTATAACATTCACCATCGCAGTAAACAGAAAGTATAAGGACAAGGAAACCGTTCTGTTCGTGGAGTGCATTAAAAATGGTGATAACGCAAATCTCCTCCCATACTTGCAGAAAGGCAAAAAGGTGGCCGTCTGCGGCCGCGTGTCGTGCCATGCCTACACCGACAACCAGGGCCAGCCGCGCGCATCTCTTGATTTATCTGTTTTCGAGCTTGAACTTGTAAGCAGTTCTAACACACAACAAGCACCGCAGCCTGCGGCAGTACAGGCACAAACGCCAAGCAATCCGTTCCCTACAAGCCAACAAAGTGACGGACTCCCATTCTGATGAAGTACGATATAAGTAATTCATTACATAGGGAACAAGCAAGGAAGCGACTTGAAGCATTGCTCAGCAAGGAGCATGGCATCATAGAATTGTCGGAGGTCAAACCGCAGCGCAGCATCAAGCAAAACAAGTACCTGCACTTGCTGTTAGGATTTTTCGCTTCCGAATATGGTGAGACAATAGATTACGTGAAAGAGCAATACTTCAAGTTCGCTGCCAACCGTTCAATATTCGTGAGAGAACGAGATGACAAGTTGGCTGGCCGCGTTTCCTACCTGCGCTCAACACGCGACCTCGACAAGGGGGAAATGCAGATGGCAATAGAACGGTTTCGCAACTGGTCAAGCATTAACGCAGGCATTTACCTCCCATCGGCAGACGAACACCGACTGCTTGAACTTGCAGAAATAGAAATAAGCAGAAACAAGAATTTCCTATGAACGAGATACAAATTTTCAATAGTCCGCAATTTGGCGAGATACGCACCGCCACGGACGACAACAACGAACCTTTATTCTGTGCAGCTGATGTGTGCAAGGCTCTCGGATATGCAAAACCACAAAATGCGGTATCACAACACGTTGATGCACCCGATGCCCTGAAACGGGGCACCCCTACACAAGGCGGCATTCAACAAATGACTTTCGTCAATGAGAGTGGTCTTTACTCCCTCATCTTCGGCAGTAAGTTAGAGAGTGCGAAACAGTTCAAACGCTGGGTTACAAGCGAAGTCCTACCCGAAATCCGCAAAAACGGAGGATATATCAGAGGTAATGTGGACGAGACACCAGAAGAACTTATGGCACGAGCCTTGGCTGTTGCGAAGCAAACACTTGAAAGAGTGGAGCGCGAACGTCAACAACTCGCCAGCACCAACGAAAACCAACGCATACAATTAGGCATTCAGGACGCTGAGATTAGAAAAGCTGCTCCAAAGGTGGAGTATTACGACAAGGTGATGCAGTCCAACTGCACCATGACAACCACTCAAATAGCCAACGGACTCGGAATGCCATGCCACAGACTGAACAAGCTGCTGCGAGATGCTGGCATTCAGTACAAGCAAAGCGGACAATGGTTGTTGCGCTCGCCATACACCGACTTCGGACTGCACGCAGTCCGCACGCAAACCTACACTCATGCCGATGGCTCAATAGGCACAAGCCAGTACACCGTATGGAACGAACGAGGTAAACGCTTCATTTCGGCACTTGCCGCAAACAACTGGAACGTTAAACAAGCAATCAAAGTATTAAGCGATTTTTAGTATGAATTTTATTGACAAAATATTTATTCTGTTCCGAGAGCGGAGAGCGCAAAGCAAGGCCAAACAATCCGAAATGTTGTGCGGCCAACTGTCAGAGCGCATTCAGGTAAAGGAGTTCCAAGGACGTATGTACATAGCGGTTGATGGAGTCCCCATGATTGACACGGAGGACCTGCGGACTGGAGTGGTAGACGAACTTGCCGAAATACGCAACACCATCATAAAATACAAAATGCGTTGATATGCCATACTACATCAAGAAAGAAAGTGCGAAAAAGAAACCACGCAAGAGCGGAACACGCACACTCATCAACAAACTTGACAAGATTTTCAGCCTCTACATAAGGTTGAGGGATAGCAAGCCATTTGGCTACAAGGCTTTCAAGTGCATATCATGCGGACAAATAAAGCCTTTCGCCAAGGCAGACTGCGGACACTACTACTCACGCTCCAAAATGTCCACGAGGTACGACGAGGATAATTGTCATAGCGAATGCAATTTTTGCAACAGATTCAAATCAGACCATCTGGACGGTTACAGAGAGAACTTGATACGCAAGATAGGCCAAAGCAGATTCGACTTGTTGCGGTCACACTCCAACCAAGTAAAGAAGTGGTCAGAGTTCGAGTTGCAGCAACTAATCAAGTACTACTCGGCACTTGTTGACAAAATGTTAGAAGAAAAATGAAACTATACCAGACACCGACAGAAAAGAAACGACAAAGGGAACATTCCAAGATATTCAGATTGTACTGCAAGCTGCAAGACAGCACAGATTTGTCGAACAATCAGATATACAGCCACATTGCGTTTAAGCTTGGCTATTCGGTCAGCGGTGTGCGCAAAGTGGTCACACGCATCAAAACCGAAAGACAATGTGCAATGGATGGATAAAGCTACACCGCAAAATTCTTGACTGGGAATGGTTCACTTCACCAAGCACCCTGCAACTGTTTATTTACTTGTTGTTAAGGGCAAACAAGGAGGATAAAAAATGGCGAGGCATACTTATAAAAAGAGGGCAGCTTGTCACCTCGGTAGCCACCATTAGCGAAGAAACCAAATTAAGCACGCAACAAGTGCGCACTTCGCTCAACCGCCTAAAATCAACAAACGAAATAACAAGCAAAACAACAAACAGATTTACGCTCGTAACTGTCTGTAAATACGAGAGTTACCAACTTTACGAGGAGGTAGAGCAACAAACAAAACAACAAGCACTTCAACAAACAAATAACAAACAGATAACAAACAAACAACAACAACTAAAGAATAATAAGAATATAAGAAAGAATAAGAAAGAATCTATACTCACTAACGTTCGTATAGATGAGAAAGCTACGGACGCTCCTGTCGTCGCTACAACCACAACAGACGATATGGAACTTCGGAAAGAAAAATTTTATCAGTCTTTAGTGCCTTACGTCGCAAAGTATGGCAAGGACATGGTTCGGGCTTTCTACGACTATTGGACGGAGAAAACGTATGGAGGACGAAAAATGCGGTTCGAGAAGCAACCAGCGTTTGAAATTCCAAAACGTCTTGCCACATGGCAGAAAAATGATTTAAGCTATGCAAACAGAGATAACACAAGATTTGGTCAGTCGGGCAGCACTCGCGCAGAGCGAGATGCAGAGTTCCTTGCCCATGTCAGAGAAAAAATGTCGCGCCCTGACGAAGATGCAAGCGACATACCTTATGCGCTACGCGACTGCTGAGAACGTAATAGCATTATTTTCGCCAGACAAGCAAGTGAATTTTGCACGCTATCCGCAGAAATGCCTCGTCGGGAACTGCCCCACACTGGTTGATGTCCGCTGCATCTGGGGAGGACGGTTCGCAGAGTTGTGGTTGGAATGCCAGCTGAAAGACCTCTCGGAGTATGCAGGGGCAAAGGAGAAACCCGACACGCTGCAAATCGAAGAAACCGCAAGGGTCATAGCAGGCGAGTTCTACTACCTCAAACTTTCAGAGTTCATGTTGTTCTTCGCCCACTTCAAGGCTGGGCGGTATGGCAAGTTTTACGGCAGTGTCGACCCCCTCGTGATAACAGAAGCCTTGCAAAAATTCAAACTATGGCGGTTCGATGCCATGAACAGAGTGCATGAGGCAGAAGAACGGGAAAAACGGAATGCGAAACCTGCAAACGACCCAGATTGCTGCACATGGGCAGAATGGCAAGAACTGCGGTGGCTGTTCAACATGGGCTACGAACGCGGAAAGGACGGGAAAATCAAATGAGGAAAGTATTGGTCTACTGGACTTGCAACCGCATTGCGAAACGCAAAATCCAAAAACGTTTCAAACTCATTGAGCACACTTCTGTCAACGGAGAAACAGAATGCACGGTGCATGACGCAGATTGGGAGTTATTCAAGGAGACATCAAAACGCGGATTTTTCAAAATTCGACACAAATCATAGCTACGAACATCAATCCATGCGACAAAACAACCTTGAAATACCGTCTTATTTTCGATTTAACGGCATTTTGTACGCTAACCGCATAAGTTATCACACAAGAGAAAAACAAAGCCTTAAAACGCAAATTTCATAATATGACAAAACAAGAAATAACACCCATCATATCACAAACTTCAAACCCATTCTTCGGCAAAAGCCTGAAAAGACGCATTGGCTCGCCTCTCTACACAACCTACAAGAATGGCATTAACGAGCTGGAGGAGCGCGACAGACGATGCCGAGAAGAACCTACAAGCAAGGAGAGCCGCATATTTGGTGATGTGTTCTACCTCAACATGATGCGCAAGGAACTTGCTAACGAGAAGCTGCGCAGTGCGCTGTGTACTATCAGTCAGAGCAAGTACTACCGACACGACATTAAGAAGAGCGTGAAGGAACTTCAGATTAAGATAGCAAGGTGGGACAGTGATATAGCTCGCTGCATAGCTACCGACAGCTTGATTGACATGTATGACGGTCTCGCAGAATGGACGAGCGAACACTTTGAACATCTGTGGCAACCGTTCTATTACTCGGTGATGCAGGTGCTTACTCGGAATGGCGTTAAGGACGCTCCCGTAATGGCGGCTCTTGAATGTGCACTGCCTTTGTGTGAGTATGCCAACGGCCGATTGCTTATGGACATTGCACAGACAGCAATGGACTGCCCTGCCACAAAGCTGCTTGGCGTGATGGTGGAGGAGGATATTTACCGCATGACGGACAAGCTCCGCACAAGGTTGGCTGGCATCGTGACTGGCAAGGACGAGGAAATTGACCTTAATGCCGACAACAACGTCAACACAGCTGGCGTCAATCTGCTTAACGCATTGAGCAACACGGAGCAGATGAAGGGCTGGCTACAAGATTACTTTGAATATCGCGATAGTGCGAAATAAATTAACAACGACATGACGATAGAAGAAAGAGTACTGCACTACACAAGACGTAATTCCTACGGGAGATTGATATTCCCGCATTGCGTGAGAGCGCACATTGACGAGATTATGCTCTATGCTCCTTGGGCGATAAGCGCAACAGAATTGAATAACATTAAGAGAGGTATAATGCGATGATTGCAAAAAATGCAATAGTCGGCCTTATGGTTTCAATCCACGCACCTAAACATGGTGCGACAGTAAACGAGCAAAACGAATGACAGAATATGACGGAAAAAGAAAAGATTAAAATGCTGCTTGAGATGCGCAACAAGATTGCGGGCCTTTGCATGAACTACAAGTGGAGTTCCACGTTTGTTGAGAACAGACTGACAGACCCGAATGTCTTAGAGATGTTTGATGCGCTGATAGAGGCACTGGAGAGCCAATTACGTAAACAATTCAAATTTAATATTTAGCTCTATGAAGAAATACAGATTAACTGATGAGACCATAGACATTTTCGATGTAACGTTATATAGAATCGAAGCTATTAGGGACTTTGGCTCTATAAGTGCTGGCGACAAAGGTGGATTTGTTCAATCTGAACTTAACCTTTCACAAGAAGGAAATTGTTGGATTCATAACAACGCAAAAGTCTATGGTAATGCAAAGGTCTATGGTAACGCAAAAATCCTTGACGTAGCAGGAGTCCATGGTATCGCCAAAGTCTTTGGTAACGCAGAAGTCTATGGTGTCGCAGAAGTCTTTGGTAACGCAGAAGTCTATGGTGTCGCAGAAGTCTTTGGTAACGCAGAAGTCTATGGTAACGCAGAGGTCTATGGCTGGGCCAAAGTCTTTAGTAACGCAGATGTCTATAGTTATGCTAAAGTATATGGTAATGCTTTTGTACATGGCAATGCAGAAGTCTATGGAAAAGCACAAGTATTTGGCGTTGCAGGAGTCTTTGGTAACGCAGAAGTCAATGGCGACGCTTTAATTAAAACAGACCGAGATTATATAGTATTCAAAAATTGGTGGAGCAGTGGCAGCTATTTTACTTGGACACGAAGCAACAATATGTGGAAAGTTGGTTGTTTCTATGGCTCTGGGAAAGAACTCATCAAGAAAGCCTATGCTGACAGCGAAGAGAACGGAAAAGAATATGAACGAGTAGTGAGATATGTGGAGAGCATTCTTGCAGACTAACGAAAATTTATAAAAAAACTATGACAACAACATTCTACAATTACACACCCCACTCGATAACGCTTCACAGCGGAGAGAAGTATGACAGTGTCGGAGTGGCACGAGTTAGCAATACTTTCAGTGCAGTTGACGAGAACGGCATCTGCTCGGTGAATTATGGCGACATAACGGGACTGCCCGAGCCAGCAGATGGCTGCACGTATATCGTGAGTGCCTTGGTGCTTGCGGCTGCTAAGGCGGCTGGACGAACGGATTGTGTTGCGCCTGCATTTGGACACCCTGATTGTGTGCGCAAGGCCGGGATTATAATGTCTGTTCCTTGCTTTGTGAGATAATTACCAAAACGAATAAAAAAATGAACATAGCAAAAATATTAAAAGGTTGTCCACGTGGTACACTGCTTTATAGTCCAATATTTGGCGAATTAATTTTAGTAAACGTTCTGTTGGGTCTCAATTATCCTATATGTTGCCGTGTAATAAGGAGTGGAAACGCAGTGGTTTTTACAGAAGATGGTAAGAGTAGCAAAACAGATTCAGAACCTACGCTTTTTCCATCAAAAGAGCAACGTGATTGGAGCGAGTTTAATGTGAACGACCAAGTTGCTGCCAAAGAAACTAAACCTCAATTCAAGCCATTTGACAAGGTGCTTGTGCGAGACTTTGATGAACAGAAATGGAGGTGTAACCTTTTTAGTCGCATAACCGAGGATGGCTATTATGATTGCGTTCGCTCATGGTGGTTGCAGTGCATTCCATACGAGGGAAACGAACACTTATTAGGAACAACAAACAATCCAGAATAACAATGAAAAATAAAGAATTTGACTTTCACGAAATAAAGACTTTTGAGGATGCTTGCAAGCATTTAGGATTAAACTCTGGTTCACTTACCTATCCAGCAGGTGGTGACAGAGACTCATTTTTGCAAGCATGGTATTCCTACAACCTGCTAATCATCCAAAAGGCTATTAACAATGGCATTTGGTGTGATAAGAATGGCTGGAGCTATTACCCTTACTGGGAGTTCTATTCAAAGAAAGAAATGGAGCGCATGAGTGAGGAGGAGAAGCAGAGAAATGGTATTAGACAACTCCTCTCCTGTGCTGCTGCGAATATTGCGAAGTATGCGGGTGTCAGCGGTGCGTTTGCGGGTTTTCGTGATGCGACTGCGTATTTTCGTAATGGGGCTGTGTATACGGATTCTGGTTTCCCCTTGTGCTTTAACAGCAAGGAAGCTGCCCTCTACGCAGCCAATCAGTTTGAAGATTTGTTCTTCCAGTACTACGGAATTAAAGTAAAAGAAGAATCATGAAAAAGAAGCAATACAACAAGTGGATAAGCGTTAAGGACGAGCTTCCATAATATGAGGAGGTCGTGCTTGTGTGCAACGAAGATGAACCGAGTGGTATGTGGTTAGCACGTCGGAGCAGCAACCCGTATGAAATCACTGACAGCCACAAATTCGTTAGCTTTGGGCTGGAGGTAACTCATTGGACTAGAGTTAAACCATTAAACAAGAGACAATATGACACGAACAAAATTTAAGAAAATTCCGTTTGACCTTGAGTTGGCGAAGAAGATTGCCAACAAGGAGGCTAAAGGACGCATCGTTACACGAGACGGACGGAAGATAAGGATAATCTGCACCGACAGAAAGGATAAGTCTGACGTTATAGCACAATATAGCGTAATAGCGTTGGTGACGGAAAAAGACGGACATGAATGCGAGTACGAGTATTTGAACACTGGTAGGTTTTCTGCTGTTATCGAAGAAACCGACTTAGACCTCCACATTGAAGTCCCAACCTACTACCGCGACTACTCAAACTTTGTTCCGCAGAAGTGGCAGCCATGTTTGGTGAGAGATGGCGAGAATCTTATTTGGTATCCTCTAATTTACGCATATACTGATTGTCAAGGTAAAATGCTGTTTTACGATGGAAGCTATATAAGACCATTTGCTAATGTTCTTCCCCTCTCCAAAGTGACCGAACGCTTGATAGGCACAACCAAGAATTACGAACAGCTGATAAAAGAACTTGACGAAAATGACCAAGATTAAATCATGTGACGGGCAAGGCTGCAAGGAGCGCAAGGCTTGTTTGCGCTTTGCTCTGTCGCATACAGAGAGTGACAGACACAACATTCACAAGGCTTGCTATTTCACAAGCCAGAACGGGCGCGACTGCCCGATAAAGATAAAACAGAGAACAATATGAAAGAGGACATGACTGCACTTGTGCTAAGGCACATACCAGAGCGCGTGCCACACACCAAGTCGGAGCTTGCCGACATCTATCTGACCGAGTCGAACAAAATTGAAACAGACCGCATGAAGTCGCGTGAGAGAAAACGTGACGATGACGAGGTGGTCAAGAGCCGCTACGACTCGCTGATTGCCGACAAGGAGGCACTACTCACCGAACTGCAAAACGAGATAGAGGAACTTAGACATGAGATGTCTGGGAAACTCTTATATGCCAGTTTGGAAGAGGAACTCAGGAACCTGGAACTTGCCGACTGACGGAAGGTGCTTGATATGTGGTTTGAAACAATGCGAAACAGAATTGAAAAAGAACAAGAAAACAGCAAATAACAAAACAAACGATTAAAAACATGATGAAACTTTTTGTAGAAGGATTGAAGGAGATGTATGCAGTGCTTGACAATGCCATACAGAACTCTGACCATACGGACTTTGAACAGTGCTATTTGGCACTTGGTGAATTGTGCGAGTATGCTCTGTGCGGCTCAGATAAATACAAGGGAGTGGCCTCTGTGCCTGACCTAATAAAGATGTTCAAAAGAGACATGAAGTATGTGCAGGGACTCATGGGCAAGGAGGAGGAGAAAGCTTACCTTGATGATGAGTGGGAACGCCTAACTGGTAAAGAGGAGGACAAGGCATGATAGAAGCGATTTTTTATGCTGTGACTTTCGTTCTTTGCGTTTACGGGGCTTACCTTGCAGGCAAGGATATTGGCAGAGAGAACGGATATTATGAGGGCCGCAGCGAGGCTCGCAGAGACCTTGAACACATTGTTGAACACTACAAAAAAATGGCTTATGCAAAGGACACTCCAACAGAGGGCGCGTGAGGCTGCCGACCGCATTCGCTGTGACGAGTGTGGCGAGCAAAGCACTTGTACGCCACTTATGGCGAAAGCCTGTCTTAAAGGTTTTATTCGCGGTTATGTGGCCGCTAATTCTAAAAATCAACAAACATGAAACTACTGATAGTAATAGCACTAATGCTCTTCGTGTATTGGCTTTGGAAGGACATCAACCGTCATGACGGGCCACCGATTGCGAGCAGCTAATTAGCAACATACCCCACTTACCAACCTCATATTTTTTCACTTCATAAATATAAATGGTTTTGTTTAGTTGGATTTGTTTTAATTGCCCGAGGTCGGGTAACACTCGGTCCGTGTCCGAGGTGGGGTACAAAAAAAGAACGTGCCTGCAACACGTTCAATGAGTGACGATATTACGCCTTTCTGTTATCTACAACGAAAGAGAATATAGAACCATTCTTCGGGTAAATGCGTACGCCATTCTCCTTTTGATTTCTATTGGATTTCATGCTAACACCTCCTTTCTGGCTATGCTCAACCGCTTTATTGCGGTTGGCGAGTTGTCTGCTTCCGACAGACAACGAAAAAGCCCAAAGTGCAGGACAATGGGCTTGTTTCTTTTCTCGGCGAGAAGAGATAGAGGCATCGGAAGCTTGCCTCGGGAGGTGTTAGCTCCAATAGAAATCACTGTAAAAGTACTAAACAATCAAATACGAAACAACAAATGAACGACAATTAACAATAGCAAAAAATCATAAGCCCTCTCTGCAACGCCACAATTTAATAACTTAAACTTAACGGATTGACTTTTAATGGTGCAGTGGTGTCGGCAGCGCGTGGTTCGTGGCCACGGAGGGCGCAATTTTAATGAGAAATAATATGACTACAAAACAAGTTATTCACGCCCTGCATCTGCACCAGAAATGGCGCAGAGGGGCAATTAGCGAGATGCCGCTGACGGCAAAGGAATATGGTGAAGCCTTGGACGAGGCAATAAGACTGCTTAGACAATATGACAAACAGCAAGACGGGGCAGTGCGGTGATTGCATGAGGTTCGCCAAAGGACGATGCCCGAAATTCTTTTCTAATTCTGTGCGCACCGCGTGCAATGGTTTCACACATAGCAAATCAGTAACTAAAAATACACACTTCGATAAAGTATAAACATTATGACATTCGACGAATACCAAGAACTTGCAATGACTTTCTGCACAAAGGAAAGCAACAATTTACCATACATGATACTCGGCCTTAACGAGGAAGTAGGAGAATTTACAGGAAAGCTTGCAAAAGCAGTACGCAAAGGACTGCTAAAGCCTGACCTTACCTTTGACGAGGACAACGTGAGTGAAGAACATTTTGAACTCATGGACAACATTACAAAGGAATGTGGCGATGTACTATGGATGCTCGCTGGGGTACACTCCGTTCTTAACAAACGGCTCGAAACTACTGCGCATCTGAATATACACAAACTTACAAGCCGCAAAAACAGAGGTGTCATCGTCGGGGAGGGCGATAACAGATGAGCAAAGATTGGAATGGAGGATTTAATTCCGTTTTCAAATGTCTCGGCGCAAGCTCGCACACTGAAAAGGAACGCGAGCCTAACGACTACTATGCCACAAGCCCTGAAGCAATAGACCTGTTGTTTGAAAGCGACAACTTCGTTCGGCCAAAACATGTTTGGGAGTGCGCATGCGGTGAGGGGCATCTTGCAAAACGACTTGCTGATTATGGCTGCAACGTCTATTCGTCAGACCTCGTTGATAGGGGGTTCGGCACAGGTGGCGTTGACTTCCTTAAACAGGTTGAAATGCCATTCCGTAACGTTGGAAGATGTATTATCACTAATCCACCGTACAAATACGCTATGGAGTTTATACTTCATGCGCTTGCCTTGCTTGAAAATGGTGAACGCGCGGTGTTCTTCCTAAAGACAAGTGCGCTTGAAGGAAAGAAAAGATACGAAAGGTTATTCAAGCCCTTCCCTCCTAAAATGATTTACCAATTCAAAGGGAGGGTCATCTGCGCAAAAAATGGCGATTTTGAAAACATGAAGAAGGTCGGCAGTGCGGTTAGCTATGCCTGGTTTGAATGGGTCAAAGGCTATAATGGTGTCACTAATATTTGCTGGATATGATAGATGTAGAGAAATTGTCAGTTTTGGAGAAGCTTGTCAAGGAGCAAAGAGCATTACGTAAGAGAATTGAAACCGCTTTCCCCAAAAGGCAGATAGATAAAAATTCCATAGCTTGTTTCTTTGGTGCAATGACAGCCTTGGGAATAGAGAAAGATGCAAAGCTTTTTGTTATGCTTTACATTTGTTCCCCCCATACACTTTCCGGGTGCAAGATGAAGCGAGGCTTACGCGACTTTTTGGCATCCTTGTTCAAGTATACATCTCCAAGTTCTGTGTCAATGAAAAGTAGAGGTCTACTTTTCCGGTATAAGCATTACAAGACTATGCAGAATGACGTAGACCGGGCTTTGAATGCCATAAGAAAGAGTTTTGATAGTGGAGTTCTAAACCTTTGCGAAACTCCTAATAATCAGCAACTTACGAGCGAAAAATAATTCAAAAATATTTGCACAGGTAATACTTATTGTATACCTTTGCAAACGGTTGAAAAACCTTACAAACCTATTAGTAACAATAAGGTGAAGAATTGATTTGTTGATGAATTGCGAATGTTCTATTTTTGTGTCTATATCGCAGGGTAGAGCAGTGGCAGCTCGTCAGTCTGACTTACTGAAAGTCGCAAGTTCGATTCTTGCCCCTGCAACAACTTACAACAATGAAAGTACTTACGCTATCAATCAAGAGAGAATGGTTTGACAAAATTCTCGCTGGTGAAAAAGACCATGAGTATCGCGAAGTAACCCCAAAAAGTGGGGGCAAATACATCAATTACACACTAAATGGACAAAGCATACCATTCAATTATGATGGCGAAATCAAAGATGATGACATCATAGGCATTGAATGCAGACAATATGACGCTATTAAATTTCTAACTGGTGCGTATAGTGGCAAACGTCCTTGGGCATTAGTAGAAGTGAAGGGTGTTGAGCATCAATTTCTGTTTGACGAAGATGGCAAAGATGTTTTTGTTAACTCAGATGTAGAGTATACAGGTAATGGTGCTCAAGTTAGATATGTTCTAAGTGATGAGGAAGATGATTATTGGCTTGTGCAGCGAATGGACTATACATTGGGCAAGGTACTTGATAAAAATCTAAATCCCGAATAGCCGAGTTAGAAGTATAACTTGAAAATATAAGCGCATTATAGTATCGCATGAGTAATATCGTGTGGTGCTATAATGCGCTTTGTGTGTTTATTAACGTGTTTAACTAAATTCGTAAAGAAATGGCAAGACAGACCGCGATTCAAAAGCGAATCAACCGAATGGCAGGTTTTAGAGGCAGCCCGAGTGGTGATGGTAACACTCCTGTGGTATCAAGAAAAAACGCTCGTTATAACAACAGCACTTCTGGTCTCCCTGCAAAGCCGAGAAGTTCTGGCCTTGATGGAAGACGGGACATTACTGGCACTCGTAGCTCTTTTGGCAATAGAGCTGATAAATACAGAGACATTCGTGCCTCATTTGGCCTAAGCACAGGTTAGTATTATGACCATAATGCAATCATCGCAAAATAGCATTCAGAAAGTCCGTGAACAAACGGATAGTGTAATGCTATTTTGCTCATTAGGAAAGGACAGCCTTGTGTTGCTTGACTTGATTTATCCACATTTCAACAAGATTGTCTGTGTGTTCATGTACTTTGTGAAAGGTCTTGAGCATGTGGAGCGGTGGGTGGATTGGGCTAAGGCAAAATACCCCAAAATTGAATTTGTGCAGGTCCCTCATTGGAACTTGACATACATTCTAAGAAGTGGTATGTACTGTGTGGCAAACCCAAAGACAAGGCTTCTCAAACTCCGCAATGTTGTTGACGCGATGAGGCTTAAATATGGCATTCATTATTGCTTTCTCGGCATGAAAAAGGCTGACGGAATGAACCGAAACCTTATGTTGAAAGGCTATGCGTCTAACAACTATGAAAATGACGGACTTGTTTATCCTCTGGCGGAGTGGACGCAGAAGAACATACTTGCATACATGAAGCAGCACAAACTACCGCAGCCCGTCAGATATGGCAAGAAGGCATCAAACGGAATAGGGTTTAACATTGACTGCTTCCTGTGGCTGAGGGAGAACTGCCCACAAGACTTATTGAAAATTTACAAAGTGTTCCCTTTGTCACGAAGAATACTATGGGAGTATGATCAAAAGAATACAGACTAATTAAAATTAAAGCTGAGTCAGAAGAAAAAGTTTATCACAAACAGAGTCACAATTCGCAAGAGTAAAGAATGCACTTGCACAACGCACTCCGAATCCTTCAGTTGGCCTATCTTCCCTTTCTAATATGGGGGGGGGTAAATGGTAGGATAGCAAATTTATACGCAAGAGCAACATCTGCTTACATTAAAAGGAACAAGCAGCATTAGGAGCTGTTAGTGGATAATAATTAAAATCAAAAGCTGAGTCAGAAAGAAAAGCTACAATGAAATTATACAGCAAAGAAGAAGAATAGAAAGTAACATTACATCGCGTCTTTTGAGTGGCGTATCTTCTTCCATATCTCAAGGGAAATTAGACCAAGCAGAAGCAAATAGTGTACTACGGCGAGGTTCAAAAAAAATGTTCGCTAATCCAAGCCAAAAGATAGGCACAGGACGCTTTGCACTGAGTGCTGGATAACATATAAATACAATTAAAGTAAAATAGCTAACAAGCGACCCCTAATAGTCTCAATACGACAGGCGGTGTACACTCTTGCTAGCTATTTCATACTGCAAATATACGACAAGGTTTAGAACCAAACAAGGCTTTGCACATGGAATTATCAAAATATATCAAAAGCACATCTGTTGAACTACAACGTTCTCAGATACACTTCGCATCTTACAACCCACGCAGGATTTCCGACGAGAGCAAGAAAACGCTCAAAAAAGGCATAAAGAAATTTGGCCTCGCAGGAGGAATAATCGTCAATAAACGCACAAACTACACCATCGTTAGCGGCCACCAGCGCATTTCTGTGCTTGACGATTTGCAGAAATACGATGAAGAGACGAAGGAAAACGACTACAAAATCCGCGTAGACCTTGTAGACATTGACGAGAAGAGCGAGAAAGAACTAAATATCCTCACAAACAACCCCAACGCAATGGGTGAATGGGACTTGGAAAGCCTTGCGGCCCTTATCCCAGATATAGACTACAAAGACGCAGGACTGACAGAGGCAGACCTCTCCATGATAGGCTGTGATTATCTTTTCAAGACAGAAGAGGAAACCGACCTTAACAATGCGCTTGACGACCTTATGCAAGACTCTCTTGAATTGCATGACAAAGAAGTGCAAGCGCGTAAAGAGGAAAGGCAGTCACAACAACGCGAGCAAATCCAGAAAGCACAAGAAATCGCAAAAAGCGAGCAGGCAGATTATGACGCAAGGGTGCAGCACATGAAGGACGTTAAAGCACAAGTGCGAGAGAAAGCATCAGAACAGGCGGCAGACATGGACGCATACGTAATGCTCTCCTTTGACACGTTTAAGGCAAAGGCGGCTTTCATGCAGCGTTTCGGTTACAACGAGTACGATAAATTCATCAAAGGAGAAACATTCTCCGACCAAGTAGAAAGGATAGACTGATGGCAAAACCAAAGCATGATTATGACAGCGAGAAATTTAGACAAGACATCGCTATCGCTGCATCAAGCGGCATGACGGACGAGGAAATCGCTGACACGCTCAATCTTAGCCCAGAAGCATTCTCCCGAATGAAAAACGGGAAAATGGACATTTGGAGCGATGAAGAGAACGAAAGGAGGGGTGCGAGTATTCGTCAAGTGTTAGCGCGTGCAAGAAGAAAAACCAACGCTATTGTAAGGGGCAGATACTTGAAAGCTGCATTGGGAGGAATAAGGGTAAAAAGCAAAACAAAGAGGGCTATCCAGGGTAGATGCCCTGTTTGCGGAGGCACAGACCCCGAATGCACAGAATGTGGCGGTACTGGCCAAGTTCTGCTGACGGACAAATCAGTATTGCAAGAAACGGAGAGTGAAACACCACCAAATATGCAAGCCCTTGCCACATGGCTCTATCACCATGACCCGGAATGGAGGAAGATTGAGCGCAACCTTGACGAAGAAGCAGAAGATGTGGCCACTGACATCAATCATGGTGTTGACATAGACAAGTGGATAACGAGCATGACAAAATGATACAGACGCAACCGATATACAATCCCCTGTATTTAGACAAAGAGCATTTCATAATCCTAATTACAGGAGGGCGAGGAAGCGGTAAGAGTTTCAACGCCGCAGCCTTCATAGAAAGGCTGACATTTGAACTTACTCCAGAAGAACGTCTTGTGCATAACATACTTTACACTCGCTATACAATGATTTCTGCTGCAATATCCGTTATCCCCGAAATGCAGGAGAAAATAGAACTTGATGGTACTTCCAAATACTTTTCTGTAAAGTCTGCAGACATCGTGAACAAGATGACTGGCAGCCATATCATGTTCCGCGGCATCAAGACAAGCAGCGGCAATCAGACTGCAAAGCTTAAATCAATACACGGCATAACGACATTTGTCTGTGATGAGGCAGAAGAGTGGACAAGTGAGGAGGACTTCGACAAAATTATGTTGTCAATTCGTCAAAAGGGTATTCAGAACCGTATAATTATCATAATGAACCCAACGGACAGTAATCATTTCATCTATCGGAAGTACATCGAGAATACTCACAAATTGGTTGAATATGACGGTGTACCCGTGCAGATAAGTACACACCCGAATGTGCTGCACATACATACGACATATCTTGACAACAAGGAACATCTAAGCGAGCAGTTTGTAAAAGAAGTGCGTGACATGAAGGAGAATGCTCCCGAAAAGTATGCGCATATAGTGATGGGGCGTTGGGCTGATGTGGCAGAAGGCGCGGTGTTCAAGAAATGGGGAATTGTTGACGAGTTCCCAGAAGATGCCAAGAAGCAGGCAATCGGCCTTGACTTCGGATATGCGCAAGACCCGTCAGCGGCTATTAGATGCGGCATAGTGGACAATCGTCTATACCTTGATGAGATATTCTATCGCAAAGGAATGCTGGCGCGTGATTTGGTTGAAGAGTTGAGACCTTACAATCTTCACGTCATCGCAGATAGCGCAGACCCGCGTCTGATACAAGAAATATCCCTTGGAGGTATCATAATCTACCCCGTACAGAAAGGGCCTGGTTCTATACTTGCAGGTATTGACAAAATGCAGTCGCTGGAAATATACGTTACACGCAGGTCTTACAATCTGCAAGGTGAGATGCGAAACTACATTTGGGCAAAGGATAAGGACGGGAGATATATAAACGAGCCAGAGGACCATGACAATCACGGAATAGATGCTGGCAGATATTATGTGTTGGGGCAGTTGCTTGGCCGTGTAATGAAACCGAAAGCAGTATCAAAAGAAGACTTGGGAATATTTTAGCTTATGAACTTAATCGAACATATAATAACCTTGTTCAAGAGCAAGGTGCTTGATGCTGGAGGCGCAGAAAAGAGCGTGTATGAGTACTTGCAAGAGGGCAAAGTGCTCAAGGCTGTAAGTATGATGCAGGACAGAGATGACGAGGTGGACAAAGCCTTGAGGGAATATAATCCCGAATTGCATGAGGTGATGAGGCGTCCTAACAAGTTCAGAAAAAAGATGTCGCCTTACATCTCTGAAAAGCTTCCTCGGAACAGACAAGATTACATCAATGAAGTAGAATTGTTTTTCTTGCTTGGCAACCCTATCATCTGGAAGAAAATAAGCGGAGATGATGAAGCATATAAGCTCTTTACGGACTTCCTTGAGGAACAATTCTATCATGACAACTTGTGCCAGGCAAAACGCCTTGCCGGGGCAGAAACGGAAAGTGCAAAACTTTACCACATCACGCGCAAGAACGGGAAGATAAACGTGAAGACTGTTATACTGTCTCGTTCAAACGGGTACAAGTTGCGCCATTTGATTGACCAATATGGGAATATGCAGGCTTTTGCATACGGATATGTCTTGAAGGAAGGCGGCCGTAATGTGCAGCATTGGGATTTTGAAACGTCCGATTTTCTCTTCTTCTGCAAGAGCGGCATAGGGGGCTGGGAGGTAACGACATATCCCAATCCTACTGGTAAGATAAATGTGATTTACTATCAGCAGAGAAAGGCATGGCATGGTGCTGAACAGCGTCTGAAACGGGACGAGATGCTTGACAGCAAAACGGCAGACACGAACAACTATTTTGCCGACCCTCTCGCAAAAGCTTCCGTAGATGTAATACAGAGTATGACAAGCCCGGAAACAATAGGAGGACTTATACAGACAACAGGACAAAATTCCGTATTTGAGTACATAAACCCACCACAATCGAGCGAGAGCCGAGAGTCGGAAAAAAGAAGCCTCAACACGTCAATTTTGTTTGACACTTACACGCCTGACCTTTCTTATGATAATTTGAAAGGAATGGGAAGCCTCAGCGGTGTCGCAATAAAGAACTCCATGACCATAGGTTATATCAAGAGAAACCGCAACATCGGAGTCTATAAGCAGCTTGTGCGTAGGGATTTGCATTTAATGCTTGAAATCCTTGTGTTGCTGCACCCGGAAAAGGCAGATGACATTCGAGGGCTTAAGATTGACTTTGAATTTGCAGAGCCTTTTGACAGTGATAACGGAGAGAACCAAAGCAGAATTGCAGCCCTTTACCAGAAGGGTGTTTTATCATTAGAGGAAGCTGTAAGGCAACTTGCAATTTGCGATGATGTAAATTCAGAAATCAAACGACTAAAGGACGCTGAAAAGAATAACACGGAAGCATCTAAATCCGAAGAAACGAACAATAACAATAATACGAAACCCGTCGAAACATCTATAAAAGAGGGAAACTAAAGAAAAATCGAACAATGTTTTGATAATCCAGGGAGCCGCATCGTCTGTGAAGATAGTGCGGCTCTCTGGATTTTTCTATTCAAGTTTAATTTTAACGGTATTCCCACAATGTGGGCAAATAGCAGTTGCCATATTTTCTCCGTCCTCGTCTGCAAAAAACTCTGACATAGAGCAGCCTATAACATTTGCTATTTCCCTAAGTCTGGAAGTTGTGGGGTTTGAAGATATGGATTGACTCAATGCACTTTGGGAGCATTCAAGGCTTTCTGCAACTTGTGATATTGTGAAGCCATGTTTTTTGATAACTTGTTTGATATTCATTTTATCTAATAATCTAAGTACTGCAAAGATAGTACTTATTTCATTATTATATAAGAGTAAGCCAATAAAGAAAGAGTAAAAATAAGGTTTAACGTATGTTTGGTTTTGTGTTAAATCTTAGTTAATCCTAATAATTTATTTGGATTTAGAAGAGAAACCTAATACCTTTGCATCGTAATCAAAAAACAAAACCTTAGAACTCAAGGCAAGAGCATAAACACCGCCACCTACGCAATGAAGACTCTTTCAGAAATGGTAAACGAAATCAAAGGTGCAAACATGAGCAAGGCAGACAAGAAAAAGGCAATCTTGTCACTGGGATTCACTGAATATGAAGCGACCTTGCTGACAGGCGAGAGCGCAAAGGTTGTACGTGGCAAGGCCGCAACATACACCTTTGGTGTAGAGATTGAAATGCTTGTGCCATCTGGCGCAATTAGAGAGAGAGCCACAGCGAATAACTTGCCAATTCGCTATGAGGGCTATAATCATACAGACAATAAGAGATACTTCAAGTTCGTATCTGATGCGTCTATACAAGGTGCAAACCCTATTGAATGTGTCTCGCCTATTCTTTCTTCTCGCGGTGGCATGAAGATGTTAGAGAATGCGTGCAAGACGATAAATGAAGCAGGCGCACAGGTAAATCGTTCTACAGGCTTGCACGTGCATATCGGTGCGGCTGGCCTTACAGATGAGCAGTATTGTAATGTATTTCAAAATTACAAGATGCTTGAAAGCGTTATAGACTCATTCATGGCAAATTCAAGACGTGCAAACAATTCAAGATGGTGCAGAACTTTGCAAGACCATACGTTTTACAATGAACTGACAAAAGAGAACCTTTTGAATGAGATGGGGTGCGATAGATACCACAAGGTGAACCCTTGCAGCTATCAGAGACATCAGACGATAGAATTTCGCCAGCATCAAGGTAGCACAGATTTCAAGAAGATTTCTAATTGGGTAAAGTTCTGCGCTAAGTTAGTTGAATGGTCAAAGACAAACAGACTTGAAAGCCCTGTTTCGTCAATCGACGAAATAGAATTTTTGAGCAAGACAGAAAAGTCTTTCTTCAAGAATAGAGCATCTCAATTAGCATAACAATAACCAGAGCGTGCAAGGCATCTTGCACGCTCACAAATCAAGATTACAATATGTGTGTACTGATATACAAACCTGCAGGCGTAGCGATGCCTGCAAAGAGAATATTAAAGGCTTGCTTTGACGCAAATCCTCATGGTGCAGGATTTGCAACACCTGATTGCGTGCATCATTCGATGAGGTTTGAAAGCATCTATAAAGGGCTGAAAAGTGTGCCTAAAGAGATGCCTTGTATCATTCATTTTAGGCTTGCTACGCATGGGTCAATAAGGCTGCGTAATTGCCACCCTTTTAAGATTGAGCAAACATATTTCGCCCACAATGGCGTTTTGTCATTGCCAACAAAGAATGATATGACAGACAGCGAAACAGCATTCAGAATGCTTTATCCAGCTATTAAGAGAGGTGGTTTATATAGTCAAGAATTAGACCTCAATGTGCGGCAAATAATTGGCACATCAAAATTCGCATTCATGTGCGGCAAAGATGTAAGGCTATTTGGTGATTTCAAACAGATTGATGGTGTCTATTACTCAAATCTAAGATGGCGTAATTACTTATTATAATATGCTTGATTTCTAAGGTTTTGCCCCTAAATGCTTAGGCGTTTAGGGGCTTTTTGTTTACAATCGCACAAGTAAAAGTGTAGGCGAACAAATGTGCCTTGAATTGTTTCTTTGATGCTTATCTTTGTGTATCTCTGAAATATGATATACGTATATGGTAGAAAAGATTTTTAATGCACTAAAACAAGAGTTTTCGTACCTTGGGTTAGGTGACTCGGTTCTGAGACCTTATGCAGAGTCTCTTGGTGCTTGTGGCTTTGTGACTGATGACAATCTTAATGATGTTGTATCAAAGCAAAAAAGCAGCCTTGAAGCAATCCAAAAGGCAAATGACAAAAGGGCTGCCGATGCGATGAAAACAGCAGAAGAAAAGGCTGAAGCCAAGCGCAAGGCAGCAGAAGAAGCCGAAGCAAAGAAAGCAGAAGAAGCCGCGAAGAAGGCAGAAGAAGCCGCGAAGAAGGCAGAAGAAGAAAAGGCCAAGAAAGCAGCTGAAGAAAAAGCCGTTGAAAATAAGGGGGAAACTCCTGAATGGTTCAAGGCTTATCAAACCGCGCAAGAGGAAAAATTCAAGGAAGCTCTTGAAAAGAACAAGGCTCTTGAAGACTCTCTGAAAAGTCTCCAAGACGAAAACGCCAAATTCAAGACAGAACAAGATGCGGCCAAACGTAATTCCTTTATCGCGTCAGAAGCCAAGAGATTGGGCGTACCGGAATGGCGTTCCAAGGAGGGTTTTAGCATCTCAGCGGATATGGATGAAAAAGCAATCACGGAATACCTCTCTCAAGTTGCGAACAATGTGAAGGCGAATATGCTCCCCGAAGAAAAAATGGGGTTCCCTAAATTTGACGGCAAGGCAACAAAGGAAGAAGTTGATAAAATTGCCGATAACCTATTAAAGTAAAAAACAAATGGCACTTACAGATTTGACAAATCCTCGTTCAGTTGTTGATTTTGGAAATGACGCAGTCGTTTGCCCTCAGTTTATATCGGGCATTGATGGAGGCCGTTCGCTTGATGTGACCGGGTTCACAGATACTGTCATCAAGGCTGGACACGTAATAATCAAAGACACAAAGAAGGGAGACTATAAACCAATGCCAGTAGCGAGTGGTAATTATGGCACGCTGCCAGAGAACCACGAATACGTTGGTGTACTTTATAAAAGCATTCCGACGAGTTCTCCGATGGCATCTATCATGACCAATGGCAAGGTAAATTCGGTGGCAGCTCCTTATAAGATGGACACTATATTGGAAGCATTCAGCAATGCAGTACCTTTTATTGCTTTTGTTAGTGCAGAAGATGAAGTTTGACTAAATTGAAATAAAACATGGAACAATCACTATATTTTGAACTGGTAAAAAAGTATTTCCCGCAGCTTGTTCTCTCTGTTGTTGAGAAAGTAAACAGCAAGAGCGGAAATGCCGCTTTAACCTATCTCTATAAAGACTATCTCACCCCGAAGTATGCGGCAGATGGCCGTTGGGCAAGCATCATGGCGGACTATAACCGCGTGGCTGCTGATGTAGTAGCATTGTCTTCTCCGCTCCCCGTAAAAAGTCGTGAAGCATTGGAGACGGTTTCAGGCAAGTTGCCGAAACTCGGCTTGAAGCTGATGCTTGGCGAGCAGGAGATGAAGAACATCGACAATCTTCTTCGCCAGCCCAATGCAAATATCAACCTTATAGTTGAGAAGGTCTTTAATGACACTCCAAGAGTAATTACTGCCATTTATGAGCGTCTGGAAGATATGTTCCTTTCGGGCTTGTCAACTGGTGTCGCTCTTGCTCCACGCAATGAGGGTACGGGCATACGCATCAATTACGGCTATAAGGACACCAATAAATTCGGTGTGAAAATCTTGTGGGACGGAAATGCTGACACTGCTCTTATTCTCGACGATATTCAGCGTGTTGTTGACAAGGCAGAACTTGAAGACGGCAACAAACTCCGACACATCTTTGTTGATGACGTATGGCTTCGTGATTTCTACAAGAACAAGCAGGTGCGCGAGCAGTATGCTTTCAACATGGACTTTGTGGGTACGAATATCCCCGTGCTGGATTTTGAAAAGGCTGCATCGGTTGTCAAAAAGCGTTGGGACGTGGAACTTCACCGCGTCAGTCGTTCAATTAAGACTGAAATAAATGGTGTACGCAAGGTTCATACTCCGTGGCAGAAGGGCGTGGCTGTATTCGCCTGTGATGACAAGTTAGGTTCTATTGTATGGACCGATGTCGCAGAGCAGAGCCGCAGGGTGAATGGTGTTACGTATGAAAACGCAGACGACTATATCCTTGTATCAAAGTACTCTAAGAACGACCCTCTCGAAGAGATTACGGCTTCGCAGGCCATGGTCGCTCCGATTGTGGATAATGTTGACCGCATATACACACTTGACTCAAAGAAGCAGCAGGCATGAAACTGACAATAATCAAAGAATTTCACGACATCGAAGATTTCTCACACGTGTTCCAAGTCGGAGATGTCGTGGAATTTAAGGACGACCGTGCTAAGGAAATCATCAGCTTAGGGCTTGGCGAGGAACTTCACCAAGAAGGCGAGGAACTTCACCAAGAAGGCGAGGAACTTCACCAAGAAGAGCGTAAGAGCAGTATAAATGTTTCCGGCAAGGGCGGTAAGAGATTAACAAACATAGAAGATTAGCAATATGACAATAAGGGAGTATATCCAAGGAAAGTTGTCAGCCTGGGGTAATTTATCCGAGTCAGACCTCGCGGCCTGGAATGGTACTTCCCTTGATGCTGAATATTCTTCTGAAACTGCGAGAGAAGTAGGCGTGGCCCTATGCGAAATGATAGGTGAGCGCATACTTTCTCCGCGCGTTTCCAATGTGAGCGAAAGCGGATTCTCCATATCGTGGAACTTTGACAATATTGGCAAGTATTATTTGTGGCTCTGCAAGAAATACGGAGTGACTCCTGATACAGATATAGTCACTATGTCTGGAATGAGTACAATCACCAATAAATCTGATATGTGGTAGTATGTATTACGCCAAGCACAAACTTTACAAGAAAATAGTATCTGTAAAGAGAGATACTGACGGGTTCTTTGTAGAAACGACAAACGAAGAATGGGAGTATCTTGGCCCTTGCAGGTGTGATGATGATAACACAACTGAAGTCGCTGACGAACGGGGGAATATCCTTAGGGCTTCCTATCATATTGTCGCAGACAAGTGTAACGTCAACAGAGGTGATATTGTAAAGGTTGAAGGCAGGGATTGTATCGGCCAAGTCAAGGTAAAGAAAGAAACGAATTTCTATAATTATGTAGAGCTATGGATTTAGAGGAGGTTATAGACCGAAGTGTTGCAGATTTCAAGATGCAGGTCGCTTCTGAATTGGCTCGTGTCGGTGATGAGGCGGTGCAAATAGCCAAAGCCTCAACCGCATATCATGATGTAACAGGGAGATTGAGGCAGTCAAATCACTATAAGGCGGACGAAAACGGACTGACGATATACAATGATGCACCTTACGCTTCACAAGTTGAGGCTCGGTGCGGCAATGTTATAGCAGACGCTGTAGTCTACGCCAAGAACGAGTTATCCAAATGAGCATTACTACTGCGGACATACGTAGGATTATGTATGGTATTCTTTCCCCATTGGGGCTGCCAGTCCATTATAAGGAAGACATTCCAAAGGGAGAAATAACAGATGAAAGAATTATCATTGTAACAAGCGGCGAGGGGTATGGCAAAATATGGGCGACGTGTATTGTAACTATAAGCATCTGCGTTCCAAACCCTACACCTAATGTAGCAAATCTCACAAGGCTTTCTTATTACGAGAACGAGGCCCTTAAAATGTTCAAAGATGGCATAGTCGGAGATTATAAAGGAGATAACTACGTGATTTCATTGCAAAAGAACGGGATAGAAGAAGATAGGCAGATGAGATGTCATTATGTTAATTTGAAATTGTCTTTTGAAGTACTAAACGTTAAACAATAAAAGAAATGGCAAAACCGTATATTGGAATAAAGAACATTTGGTATGGGCCTGTAATAGCAGAGGTTCCAACCAAGGCTAAGCTGACGGCTATGATTGGCCCAAGCGGCTCTTTTACGCGCGTAAAAAATTCCCATGATGGAACGTGGGGCTATGAACAAGATGACCCTGAAACTACAGACTATAAAAATGAGCTGACTGGTCTAACTTACTTCACGGATAAGACATCCGATGGTAACCATACCATCAACTTTACAATGGGCGTTTATGATTATGCCCAGAAGGCAGACCTGCAAGGAGGTCTGGAAGTCAAGAGTGGTGAAAGTACTACTAAAACGATGGACTTTGATGGCTGGCGGTCGGCATCTGCGAATGACCTCGTAAACAAAGGTGTAATTGCGCAAACAAAGACGGGGCATCTCATTGTGTTCACGAATGCGCTAATCATCGCGAAGGTAGACACTCAGGAGAAGAACCTTGGTCTCGGTGTCAAGGCAACAGCTCAAGAAAATGGAACATCAGGTGTTGCAGCAGAATATTGGGTTGATGCAGATTCTGCAAAAGATATTTTGACTGGCATCACGCCTTTGAATGCTCCCGATGAATCAGAGCAGAAATCCGTGAAGTAACATCGTTATAATAATATCAAACAAAGGCTCGTAGTTCATAGTTGCGAGCCTTTTTATATTTCTATATGGACAACAAAGCTGCAATATTAGTTGCCAAATTGGTATCAGGGAAGAGGTTTAAGACCTTTGTTATCGGTGGAAAGGCTTATACGATGAGAAGCCCGACTATTAAAATAATGTGCAGGGCTATAAGTGAGTTTGCGATGACCGATATAGACTTTGAAAAAGGATTTACTGAACAATTTCTAAGCATACCGCGCAACATGGAGCATATAACAAAAGGCTTGGCTTATCTGTTTGTTGGCGACAAGGAGGATTACGAAGCGAAAGCGTATGATGTTGCTTCTATGCTTGAGAATGGTTCTATCGAGGAGTTATCCGCTGCATTATATGCTTTCTTTGAAATGACCAGTATGCAAGAGGTTTTTCAAGTTGCCGCCTCAGCAAAGAAATACGCGGAGGTGGCAGCAAGAACGAAATGATACCATCATACACAATAGCCGGGCAAATAGCCTCATTCATAGACAAGGGAGAAGGAGGGCTTGGACTCTCTTACCATGAGGCTGTTAATGAAATCCCTTACGAGCTGATTCTACTAATGCAGAAAGATAAGGCGCATTGGGCAGGTGATGATGCGAAAGTCGAGGTGGAAGACGAGGACGATTACATCTCAAGAATGAATATAAATCTGATAAAGGAATAAAGATTATTTATGGAACTTTCATTTGAAATATTAGCGAATTACGACCAGCTTGTCAAAATGCAGGGCAAGTTGGAGCAGTTCAAGAATGAGTACGACAGTGTTTGCAAGAAGCTGGCCACAGAAAATGTAGCTCCGTTATTGATGCAGTCTATACAGAAAGATATAGACAACGTCAGCAATGGGATTAGTTCGTTGTCTGCCAAAATCATAGACGCTACAAAATCTATAAACGCCTCATCATCGTCAGATTTACAATCGCTTAGTGGAAATGCGTCTGATGCGATTAGAGCAATAGGCTTGGCGGCAGACGAGCAAAAGACAAAATTGAGCGATTTTTGGGGGTCTGTTGATGTGGTAAGAAATCAGATAGAAGGCTTGAACGAAAGTGCGTCAAGAATGTCAGGGGCTATTAACTCCATCAGTAATTTCTCAAGCAAGATGGAGGGTATAGGGCAACAAATAAGTTCGACGACTGACCCGCAGAAACTTGCATCTTACAATAATGAACTTAACAAATACTCCGAAGGCATCGCAGAATGTGGCAGCAGGTTGTCGGATTGGAATGTAGTTGAAATAAACCATGCCAATATAGCGGAGGAGGTAGCCCAAAAGCAGGCACAATTATCTTCAGTGATTGCGGACCAAACGGCTTATGTTGAAAATCTGAAACAGCAGGTTGCCATGCTCAATCAGCAATGGCTGGCAGCAAGTGGAACGGAGAAATTAAAGTTGTGGGACGAAAAAACAGGGCGTGAAGACGTCTTGACAAAAGAAATTGCCAAACTTGACATGATGAAAGTCAAGGCAAACGAACTTTCTATTGCATTCAGTGCAGCTGATAGCACTGTAAGTAATGTTTCACAGAAGATGGGCGATGCAATCTCCACAATAGGTAACACTAAAATGGGCGATGGCATCAGACAAAGTTTTGAAGAAATTCATTCAAAGTGTGTTGTCGCGAGAGATTCCTTGAAGCAATATAATGAGGAATTCGCTAATATCTCAAATCAGAGCGCAAGAATACTGCAACTGCGTGATGCAATATCAAGCCTTGATACTGAGGCCCAGTCTGGTGCGGTGGCCAAATTGGAGGCAGAGATGCGTTCATGCTCTCAATCAATAGACCAGTCGTATGCGTCCTTGGCGAAGATGCAGATAAACACGAAAGCGTTTGACAATGCAAGTGCAGCTGCTTCAAAGACCATGTCAGACCTTGGCGAGAGCATTAAGACTCAAACCGAAGTTGTGGAGAGTCACCGTGCGGAGGTGCAGAGATTGCAACAAGCATATAGCGAAGCAACAGAAAGCAACAAGGCATCTATACAATCGCAGTTGGAAACAGCGCAGCAGTCTCTCAAAGGCGAAGAAACTGCACTCACCACTATGCAGAACACACTGCATAGCGTCCGTGCTGATTATGAGCAAATGATGCAAGTCCGCAAAGCGGTAAACGATGGAATTGTGGCATCAGACCAAAAAGCTGCACAATCTCAGCAGGAGGTGCGGAAACAGACACAGCTATCATCAGAAGAAGCAAAGAAACAAAAAAAGGCAGTCCAAGACCTTGCCGGGACATGGAAGCAATTCCTTGGAACGATTGGCGTCGCTGCTGGTCTAAAGGCATTCATAACGCAGATGATAGAAGTTAATGCGCGCATGGAGCAGATGAAGACATCTTTATATGGCATCATGCAAAGCAAATCGGCTGCAGACCAGTTATTTTCAAGCATAAGGGACGTTTCTTCTCACTCGGCAATAGGGCTTGGCAGCCTTACTGGGGTGGCGCAGCAATTCGTGGCGTTTGGAGAAAGCGCATCGCGCATACCTAAGCTTTTGGAAGCTATGAATGAAGTTTCCATGGGCAGCGAGCAGAAATTCAACAGACTCGCGAGTTCATTGCAGATGATGGCCGCAATGGGTCAAGTGAATACACGCACAATTCGCTCCATGATAACGGCAGGGTTCAATCCTCTCATATCCATATCAAGGAAAACGGGAGAAAGTATGTCAGACCTTATGAAAAAGGTCAAGAAAGGCACTATCCCTGTAAGTGAAATCACAAACTCATTTATCTCAGCGACAGAAAAGGGCGGAATGTTCTATAAGATGAATGACAAGATGAGCGGTACATTGTCATATCAATTCGCTGTGATGAAGAAAAACGTGGCTGGCTTTTTCCTGGAGTTAGGCAAGGCCAACGATGGGACAATTCACAATGTCACGAAGTTGATAGTCACGTTGACAAAGCATCTAAAGGATTTTGCGGAGGCCGCAAAGATTGTCGTGACTTTTGCTGGCATCAAGACAGGCGCATATTTGGCAGGACAAGCCATAACTGCCATGTCCACAGCGATGAAAGTTGCAACGGGAGCCACAATCGGACTTAATACAGCAATGAAAGCAAGCGGTTGGGGTACTATAATATCTATTGCAGCAGCCGTAGGTGTCGCTATGTATGACTTTTGTACAACTACAAATGAAGCTAATAGTGCGTTGTCTAATTACAACAAGTCCGTTAATGATGCTACTGGAGATGCGGAAAGACTTTTTACGACACTTGAAAATACAGATAAGACCACAAAGGTGCATCAAGACACGTTGAAGGAACTTGTTGATAAATATGAGGAATATGGTATTCATATAGACACGAGTAAGGGACTTTTGAACGATGAGGCAAATATAACACAGCAGCTCATTGAAAAGAAGGAAAATCTAATAGGGCTTATTCGGGAAGAGGCATCTGAAAGAGCGAAGGCAGAACAGTACAAGAAGTTCCAAGAAGACAGAAACGAAACGTATGATTCAGCGCAAAAAGATATTACAAGTAGATTAAATGGTGCGGTCGCCACAATAGGAAAGAATGCTGGAAGGCAAATTTCTGAGGGCATGGCCCAAGGTCTTTCAATCTCTATTATTGAAGAAGTTAAGAAATCTGTGCCTAAAATAAAAAATGCGTCAACGAAAGAAGATGAAAAGAGAATAAGAAATGAATATGCAAGCCTATTCAAAGATTTGGGTGCAGAAACTAATCCAAAGGACAGATTTATTAGAATAGGTAATCAAAGTTATAGATATACGCAGCAGAACATTGAACGTCTAAAGGTCCTAAATGAAGTATCGAAAAAAACAGGCATCGCAGCGAAAGATTTAGGATTTGCCTTCGTTAACTCGTTGAGAGATACGGAGGACAGTTTGATTTCTGTGGAAACCAAAGAACAGGATTTTAACAAGGCTGTGGGCAATACAAGTGAAGATTTGGACTTCAACTCCCTCAAACTCCGCTACAACAAGATGTCTGTAGAGCAATTAGGTTCAACGATACGCGATTTCTTGCAAAATTACCAAGAAAATGACATAAACTTTCATATCAATGTTGATGATGCGCAAGTGCCTAAGTGGATGAAAAACTTGGGACTTTCATCAGATAGTTATAAGAGTAATGCCGCTTATTATGCTGCACTGTTGAAAGAAATGCAAGGAGCAAGAAAAAAGACAGGGAAGGCGCAGTATCGGAGGGTTGGTAAAGAATGGATGTCAGAAGAAAAAGTTGCCACGAGATTGGCTCAATATCAAAAGTCGGCAGAAAACAAGAAGGCGGAAGAGGATAAAGCGGCAGCTGAAAAAGAAGAAAAAGAAAAAGAGGAAGCCAAGGCAGAGAGAAAGAGACAAGCCGAGCAAAGAAAAAGAGAGGCCGCACAACGAAAAATAGAAGAAAGGAAAAGAAGAATTAAGGAAGCGACAGATAATTATAAGTCATCAATAAAAGATGCTGTATCAGATTTGACAGCAGGCAACGAGCAGCAGAATAACGACCTGGCAGATGATGGCGTGGAGAAGTCAATGCGTGACGCAGAATTAAAGTACGACAAGGCCGTGAAAGACGCGGACAGCAAAATTGAGAATGTGGCCAAGAGCCTGCACGCATTGAACAAGGCTAAAGGAAGTGTTGCGAAAAGCGTTGAACAACTGAAGAAAGAGATATTAGCATCTGGTGAGAGTAGCAGCGAATATGGTGCTTTAATAAAGGCATATAACGGTGCATTGGCTTTAGCAGGCAAGACATTGCAGAAGTCACAAAAAGAGATAGTAGACGGGCTTAGAGAAACATACGATAAGGACAATAAAGACCGCAGCGAAAAGGTAAAGAAGCTGCGTGCTGATATTGCCGCATTGGAGAAGCTTGCATCTAAGGCGACATCACAAGCAGAGAAAGAAGAACTTAACAAGTTGCACAACAACGCCCAAGTCCAACTTGACTGGGTGTCCCAATCCAAAGACGCATGGAATGACTATTACGAGAAGTACGGAACATTCTTGGAGAAACGCAAGGCGTTGGAGGAGAAGTTCTTGTATGAAACGACAGTTCTTGACAAAGACTCAGCGCAATACAAATTAAAGGTTAAAGATTTTAATGCGGCTAATAAGGCCCTTGAATTTGAGGAGGTAAAGAAACAGCTGAATTGGGAGGACGTCTTTGGAGACCTTAGCAGCCTGAGCAAATCCGCTTTGGCAGAGCTACAAAGTCAGCTTGAAACACTAATCAAGAACGATAAGAATCTCTCAATAGAAAGCATTAAGGCCATCAACGAAGCAATAAATAAAGTCCGCGCTGAACAGACAAAGAAAGGCTCACTTATAGGCGGATTGTTTAGCTCTGTACGAAATCTAAAAGAGAAATCACAAGCAGCAAAGACAACACAAGCACAAGTTCAACGTGTTGGTGGTGGTAGCCTTTGGAAAAGATACCAAAATGCTTCAACAACAGAAGAAAAGGCAGAAATACGCGCGGAGAAAGTATACGACCCTGTAACTGGCGAGCTGAAAACATTTGGTGATATGCTTGACAAGGCTGCAAAATCAACGAAAGACTTATCAGAAGCACAAAAAACAGCGCAATCCTCAATTAAGGCAGTAGGCAGCGGCTTTACGGCAATGTCGAGTATGGGCAAGGATGTATCTAATATGCTCGAGAAGTTCGGTGTGACAATGCCCGAAGGTTTAGAAACCATGTTTGATGGATTTGGAGAGATTGGCTCTGCGTTTGATGGGTTCGACTTGACGAAGCCGGGTTCTTTCCTTGATATTGGGAATTACGTACACGCTATCACGGGTGTATTCAGTGGAATTGCGGACGTATTTACGGGAATGTTTAAGATGATATTCGGTAAAAGCGACTCGCTTAAAGCCTATGAGAATGAAAGAAAGCATTACGAAAAGCTGTCAGGTATATGGAGCGACCTAATTGAAAAGAAGAAACAATACGTTGAAATGAGTTTCGGAGATGGCGCAAAGGAGGCTATCAAAGAAGTGGAAGCATTATACAAGGCAGAAGAAAAGTCGCTTCAAACACTTGTGACAAAGTACCTGCAAGTACGTAATATAGGTGCTCACAGCTACGGTTACCGAATAGACCGAGACCTTGGAACAAATGGCTTGCAAGCAATGAGCCAAGCGGCAGGCGTGCAGATTAACAGCGTGTCTGACCTAACGAACCTCAGCTACGACCAACTTGTAGCAGCCAAAGGCGCAGACAATGGCGAATACTGGGCGAAGCTCCCAGTAGAGATGCAAGACTACTTGGACAAGTTGATTGAATGCAAGAAGGCTACGCAAGACTTCCAAGAGGACACAAAGGAGAAGCTTACAGGTATCAAGTTCGATGATATGTACTCAAACTTCATGTCGGTTCTCGAAGATATGAGCAGCGGTGCGGACGACTTCGTTAATTCGGTGAAAGACAAGATGCGCAAAGCCCTCATTGATAACACGATGGGTAAAGAAGTCGAAGCATGGACAAAGGATTTTACTGAACGCTATCAGAAACAAGTAGAGGCCGATGGCGGCAAACTTACCGAGGAGGACGCGCGTAAGTTTCAACAAGAACTGGAAGAGAAGAGCAACTACTTTACCAATAAGAGAAACGACACACTGAACAATGTCGGGCTTGGCGGTGAAGCAAGTGACGGGTCGCAAACAAAAGGCTTCGCAGCAGCGTCAGAGAGCAGTATCGAGGAACTTAGCGGCCGCGCATTGGCGCAGACAGAAGCATTGTATCAGATACGTGATATTCAAAATGTCATACAATCCAGCGTGAAGAATATTGAGTATTCCATTGGCACTGTGCGTGATATTCAAGAAAACTCATATTTGGAGTTGGTTGAAATACGAAAGAATACTGGAGTGTCAAGCAAGGCTATATCCGGGGTCATGAATGAAGTAAGTAGAATACGCAAGAAAATAGAAAACCTATGATAACAGGGAAGCGGCACTTTGCCTCGGTGTCGCTTTCCTGTAACAACTGCATAAGTAATAAATTAAAATTGGAATACAATATCATATAAGCATATAAATACGAAATTTGCCAATATGACCGAACTGCTTATAAACAATAAAGACGCATTTGAAAGTTATCGCGTTAAAATGGGTAATGGGTTTGTTGACGCGATAGATGCGCCTGCCGACTATAAGGATTATGTGTCTAATGAATCAAGGTTGGAAAATGGCAAGCGGTGCATAATCAAGGATAGGAAAATAAAGGAACGTGAGGTCACATTGCCATTCGTTATAATAGCAAGCACAAGGGCTGAAACGAATGAGCGCAAGAACAAACTTCTCGGTGACATTCGTGATGGTTGTACGATTTCAATACCAGCCGTGAATAGTTATACTTACAAATTGGTGCCTATTGGCTATTCTTCCTATCACGTGAACATGAAGGGGAATTTGTGTTTCCTTAAAATCAAGTTCCTTGAACCGAACCCGACAGACCGATAAAACTGCACTCTGAATGACAATACCAATATACAGCCCCAAGGGCGAGTTATTGTACGAGATGCCCAACATATTTGTGGGCTGCATCGAACGCAAAGAGCTGATGAAGGAAGATTACGTTGAACTGCATTTCAATCTTGCAGACCCCGTATTCTTCCCTATTGGCTCATATTGTACGTGGAATGACAAGGTGTATCAAGTCACTGAGATACAATCACCGACATACGACAGCAACACGGGCGGTTATAAGTATGAGCTGAAACTCGAAGCATACTACTTCGCGTGGAAGAACAGAATGTACAAGTACAAGTCGAAGTACAACAACACACTGGAGGCGTCATTCAACCTCACTGCCGACCTCACACAACAAGTCGACACCCTTGTGCGCTGCCTTAACGGTGTGGAGGGCATGCGCTATAATGGTACGGACGAATACACGTATGAAGTGCATAATGTTAAAGTTGATGGATTGGATAAGGTCAAGACGCAATCTTACTCGTCAGTCAACTATATTGATGCGCTTGCACAGATAGCAGAGGCGTGGGACACTGAATGGTGGGTAATAGGCAATGTGATACACTTCGGCAAATGTCAGGACGCAGAGGGAACGAATGTGGACTTTATCCTTGGCAAGAATGTCGAAAGCATGGACGGGTCTAAGAGCGAAACAGACTATGCAACGCGTGTGTATGCCTTTGGATCGTCAAACAATCTGCCTGCTAACTGGGATAAAGGCGATGTAGAGCTTACCGTCACAGGGCTGAAAGAAACAACAGACAGTTGGTATTTCAGCTCCGAATACCCTTTCTACTCCGAGTATTTTGACAAGGTCTCACAGATAAAGGTTGAGAAGCCAGCTGTGAATGATTTTGGCACAATATCGATTGATAAGAAAACATTTTATTATTATGATAAATACTTGATAGGTGCTGTCAGTGGTGTTAAAACGGAGTATATCAGTATTACGGCAAAGAACACTGTTAAGTTAAGAGAAGGGACTCATGAAGAACAGAACTCTGGAATCGGGTTGTTCCTGTCATGGAGTACAGTCGGACCTATTGATAGTCAATGGTATATAAGTGGGCGAATATACGCGATTGTTCGTTGTGTCGACAGCGGAAAGGGTAGTGCTGTTAAAATTGGCGGAAAAGAATATGAACGTGTCTTGGCGTATAAGGAGTATTCACTCAACTTGAACGAATATGGCTCAGGCTCAGGTCAGCAATACAACTCGTATCAGTTCTGTATCCCGTCTGTAAAATTAACCGAAGAAACTTCTGTTACGATTGAATATCTTTTAGTTTTAGAACTTTCAGCCCGTGGGGTAGAAGGGAAGTTGTCCATATCAGATGAAACAGCGAGCCTTGGCTTTGCTACAACGAAAGAAGATTCATACACTCAGGCGGAATGCAAAATGACATTCACTGCCAATAATAAGGAAGCAAAAGCTATATGGTATAACACCACACAATACATCGAACCAACGCTTGACGTACATACGAGTATGTTCAAGATAGCAAAGAGCGCAATAACGCTTAAAGGAGGGGAGAAATTCAAACTTGACAACCTTGTAATTGCAAAACTGCCGACACACTTCTTTCCAGCCAACAAGCAAGACGCAGAAGTAATCAAGGCTCTCGCAGATACGCGACTAACACTGCCATCTCCTGGATATATAGACACGCAAGAGGCCAAGGACGGAGAGATAGTTGAGAAAGTGCTTGTATTCGATGACATCTATCCTCGCACAAAGTCAGAGATAACGGAGGTGCGCGACAAACTGCAAAATGTGGTGGACGAGAACAAGCAGCCAACAGGCGAGAAATACACCGAGTATTACATCAAGACGAACTCGTTTGTCTTTGATAGCGCATGGCAGCTCCCAACAGGCAATAATATGCAAGTCATCTTCCAGTCTGGCCCACTCGCAGGACTGACCTTTGATGTGCAGTTCGATAGTTCTGAAACGCCAACGACTCCAAGCATTGACCATCAATTTTTCCGCATTCTAAGAAAGCAGTTCGATGGCGGTCTTTATCTCCCGAACAAGGCAATGCACCCCAAGAAAGGCAACGAATTTATTCTGACAGGTTGGGACAGCTCGCGAATTGAAAACCTTGGACTAATAAAAAATGCTCAAAAAGAACTTGCAACGGAAACGCAGAAGCAAATCAAGAAGATGATGATTGACCCGAATACCTACGAATGCACCTTGTTCTCGGACATAGCGTATGGTGTGAGGGAGAAAACAAACATTACCGATGACAGCGGCAACACACTCGTTGACGATTACGGCAATGAGATAGTGCAAGATTACAGCGGCAGTGACCTTGACGCAAAAAACGCATGGGACTTCGACCTCGGCAGACGAGTGACAATGTATAACGCTGCACTATTCCGCAGTGGAAAGCGCGAAAGCCGCGTTATGGGCTACGAAAAGAAGATGGACATACCTTATGATAGCCCTACATACATCATAGGCGAGAAGGCCACCTATTCCAAGTTCAAGGACTTGGAGAAACAGATAAATAACGAGGTAAGCCTTAATGTTGGCGGCAGCACACTTGTAAGCGAAGGCACATCGGGTGGAGCATCAGTCTACATCATCAAGACAAACGACACAACGAAAGAAACTGATGATAATGTGTACTCTGCACGCAGAGCGAAGAACACCTTTCTGCACAGCCGCAATGATGACAACGCGCAAGGGCTGATAACATTCGAGGCTGGAGCAATGTTTTCAAGCGGTTACAGCGGAAATGACACTGCCGCAGATGGTATAATAGAATATTTTGAATAGATATGGCAAGATTACTTAGTACATGGTTCAACGGGTTTGTGGGGAGCGCGAGAAGCACTGGAAACAAGGTGCTTAACGCTTTCGGCAAGGTGGTGTGCGAGATGCAAGAATACTTTGCTTCTGGCTTCATGGGCCATGGGTGGAAGATATTCAACAACGGCTCGGAAGAAAGCCCCGAATATACGCTTGAAATAGACAATGTGAGGGTGCGCAAGGGTTTTGTCGCTCATGAGCTGATAATAGACAAGGTGCGTGCAATATGCGGCTCGCTCGGTATCAGCCAGGCGTGCGGCAAAGTGAAGGACGTGAGTCTGCACACCGATGAATACGGAAACCAATACTACCTTATTAAACTCGAGGGCGAGTCCACTCATGGATATGGTGGTTTTATGAAGAACGACCTTATCCGCTGCCAGCGTGTGGAGAAAGGCGGCATAAAGGGCTATTGGGTGAAGATTGAGAGTGTAAATATGGAAGAGGGTTGGTTCACCGTCATGGCAAGCGAGTTTGTGGGCGAAATCTTTCAGAATAACGATACAGAGAAGGTGCTGAACAATGACGTGCCGATGAACTTGCCTGCGGCTGGCGACGAGATTGTGCAGTATGGCAACACCACAGTAAAGAGTCGACAAAATGCGATATACCTCCATGCCACCGAAAACGGTGTACCGACCATTGACTTGCTCAATGGCGTAAACTCCAAGTCGTTTTCTGACAAGATAGTTTGCAGTTTGGGCCGCATACCTAATAGTGAAGCATTTGGACTCTATATGCGAAAAGGTACGATAGTGTCTTTTGATGATGAGACTGGAAAAGACAACTATATCTTTGACCATGATGGCTATTTTGACCTTGGGCGAGGAGCTATAACGTACAATCCTGCGACTGGTGTTGTGACGATTGGCAGTGATGTGGTTATAAAGTGGGGCGCGAACAGCAAGAGCAATGTGACCTATCAGATAGGCAGCAGCGGAGTTGATGCGCCTACGGGGACATGGTTGAGCAGTGTTCCTCCATCGGAAGTGGGCAAATACCTGTGGACGCGCACGAAATGGCCCGATGGCACGTACTCTTACAGCGTGAGCTATATGGCGAAAGACGGCACGCCTGGGAAAGACGGTGCGGACGGAGAGAATATGCGCCCAAATCTGCTTGACTATACAGAGTTCAAGCAAGAAACGTTTGACAATGTGCCAAATCCCGACAAGTATTTTGCTTTGAAAGGTACGAGGGCCGAGGGGTTGAACGGACATGGTGCGGTGCAGATTGAAACTGCATTCAAAATAAATGGAGATTTGCCGACTCCTGACTCGAATGTTGATTTTTTTCAGCAAAATGTCAAGAGCCAAATTGCTCCATCAGCGTGGTACACGCTATCGTTTTATCTGAATGGTCGTGGAGTTGCAAATCCAGTATACACCTACCTATGGACATGGGCCACCGATGGCCTTACTATGGTTGACACCACAGAGAAGATGATTGTTGACGGGAAAGAGCAAGACACCCCAAAAGATGGTGCTGTTAAATTCCAGCCAACACGAGCATGGGTGCGCCACATTGTCACATTCAAGACGGCAGCCAAATTGCCAGATACTTGCCTTTGTCTGTTCCGTGTTATCACGAAGCAAATTCAGCAAAACTTTCCGTTTGTTCCGTGTGTGTACATTACAGAGCCTAAACTTGAAGTTGGCAAGGCTGCAAGTGCATGGACGAGGAGCGATAACGATATTGCAGATATTGCGATAGACAAGGTATCATGGGTGCGTCAGTGGGACGGACAGACCACCGAATTGGGTGCGGATTATGTGGCCGCGAAGAATGCCGCATTTGGCACAAAGGACGCTGACGGAAAGTTTACAGGTATCGCTATGAGCGGTGAGGGCTTTGACCTTGGCGGCAAGGATACGAATGTAGTTGGGTTGTATGGTGTATCTAAAGACGAATGCCGCGTGATAATTGACCCGAAGAATGAGAAGTATGCGTTTCGTGGGAATATCTTCTGCGAGAGTGGGCAAGTGAACGGGCTGCTTGTAGGTTCATATTTGAAAGGGCTAACACAAGTTACGAATGATACGGAATGGGATAAGGCTTTTACTCTTAAAGGAAGCTATTACAGACCGAACTTTTTCGTTATTAACCCGATAGTAATATTGTCATACGATATAGGCGACAAAAGGACACTTTCACTCCCTCCTTATGGTAATAATGCAAACGATTATGCAGAATCCATAGCGTTTCTTGATTATAAGTTCTATATAATAAACAAGATGTCGCAAGTACTTAATCAGAATATAATAGATATAAAAGCTGGTGTCTCGGGTGCGCTCTACAAGAAGGACTCGACTATGGCATCTGGAAAGAGTTCAATATCCACTTACAGACTGAAGACTGGTAGGGCTGTCATATTAACTGGCTGTATTGAAGAAAACGGAAGCTTCTATTGGCTCGTAGAAGAAGGCAGTACGAGCAGCGACCTTGGCAGCGGCAGTATAGAAAAGCCCTCATTCACAATTAAGGACAACACGAATATAGGACAGATGACATGGACTAAAGTACCACTGACAACTGGTCCTTCTGATAATGGAACAATAAAACCTTAACAATATGGCAACAGTAAAACTCAAAGACGTACTAAAATCGCTACCGCAGGACACGAGTCTGACGGGCAGCGAGATGGTCGTGATAAACGACAACGGGGAGAACAAATACATACCCTACTCAACGATAAAGAGCGGTCTTGTCAATGCTCAGGAGCGCAGCACCTTGGCAAACACCGCAGAATGGCTCATTGCGCACGATAATGTAACGACCATTGACGAGCTAAACAAGGAACTTGACGCGTTCAATGCTGAGACTGCACAGGGCTTGCACCGCGTGAAGTGTTGGGGCATTCCGTTGTTTGTGACATTCTCTAATCTGAATGTTGGTGACACCGTGCTAATGCAGACGATACAAGGCAGCATTACGTTCAATTCAGCAAAGACGAGCATTGCGTCAATCAACACCACGGGCAACTTGACCATTGCAGTCCGTTACTATCAAGGCGGCAAGTGGGGCAGCTGGAATACACCGATGACACCAATCAAGCCCCCGACAGTGCAGAGCAGTGTAACGGGGACTACGGCAAATTACGTGTACTCGCAAGGTTCTGCCGACAACCCGCGCACCATTTTGGGCGCAAAAATGTGGATATACCAGAATGGAGGCTACGACAAGTTTCTGCGCATCAAGCACTGGGGAGCCGAGAATGACGAGAACGCAACAAACTACAGCCAAGTGTGGCTGCCGACTGTATGGACGGGCGGCAACGGGCTGATGAGGTGGGACGTGTACCGCAGAATTGACGCCTTTGAACTGCGCGAGCAGAACTCCACAGCCACAGAGGTAAAGATAATCACCCCGATTTTCACCACGGGCGGCACGCGCACATTAAGCATTTCGGCTGCGACAACCGCAAAGGCTGGTGTAATGACGGCAGCGGACAGAGAATTATTAAATAAGATAAAAGCAAAACTCGGATTATAATGAACAGACTACAAGAAATTAGGATTGAGTGCGTAAAGATAGCGGCATCTCGCGGCGACATAAAGCCAGATGAGATAGTTGAAGTTGCGAGAGAGATAGAAGCCTATATAAGGAGAAAGGAGGGTGAATTTTGACTGATATAATACAAACTATCAGTTCTATCGTTACAGGCGTAGCTATACCTGTGCTTGGCGTATTTCTTTTTTACGATGCAAAGAAAAGAGAAGTTTCTGCAAAGGCAGGTAAGGCCGAGGCAGACAACATCACGCAATATGCCGCACAATGGCAGAAGTTGTATGATGAAAAAGTGAAGCACGAAGAGGAACTGAATGAGAAGATTGATGCGCTATATGTGCAGTTGAATGAGCAACGCGATGAACTTACACGACTGAAAAAAGAAATGGCAGAATTGATGGTTAAGCAACAATATGCGGAGAGTCAGAAGTGTACGGTGTTTGGCTGTCCAAATCGCCAGCCGCCTCAACTTGTGTGTGCAAGCAGTAATCACCCTGAACAATGAGTCTATGAGATTGACGAGATACATCACGGAACTGATACGTGTGAATAGTGGTCACAGCAGCAAGGCATTCTTCCTTGTGGCTGTTACCATGATAGGGTGTGTATTGTTGCTTTGTGTGGCATTTGTGCTGATATGGGAAGTCATGAACAGTAACACAATACACACCGACCTTATGGGGCTTAGTGCTTTCGTAGGCAGCGTGGCAAGTTTGTTTGTTACAGCTGGCATTACTAAAGTGTATGGCGAAAAACGTGAGAACAAAACTGAATAAATTGGCGCGTTTCACAACGCACCAACCCCTCAACATAACCATGTCAAAACAAAAATATTAACACCTACAAAGATAAGAAAAATAAGTTTAGACGTATGGAAAATTGGAAAGAATTAGCTGCATTTGTGATGGAGCGCGAGGGCGGCTATTGCAACAGGAAGGCTGACAAGGGAGGGCCTACTAACAAGGGTGTGACATTGGCCACCTACCGCAGTGTGTATGGACAGAACAAGACGGTTGAGGACTTGAAGCGCATTACTGACGCTGAGTGGGAGTACATTTTTAAGAAATTCTACTGGGACAAGTGCAAGGCTGACTACATACAGGACAAGAGTGTTGCCTTTATACTCGTGGACTGGGCCTATAACAGCGGAGTCAAGACGGCCGTGACGCACTTGCAGCGGATTGTTAAAACGACTACCGATGGCATCATGGGCAAGCAGACCTTGCAAGCGGTTAATACGCGTAGTCCGCTGCCGTTATTTGGCGCGTTGAAGCAGGACAGAATAGCTTTTTATAGAGCTATTGTTGCCAAGAATCCGAGCCAAAAGGTGAATTTGAATGGCTGGCTAAATCGGGTGAACCACTTTGCCTATGGCAAGTTCGTGTGAAAAAACTGCCACACGGAAAAACTCGTGCGGCAGTTAAGTGCAACTTTAGGATGTGCCTCTTTTATAGAGGGAATTAAACACTGCAAAGTGTAACAAATATAATCAAGAATATGCGTAGAATTAGTGGTTTTTTAATCGTAATTATCTGTGCAGTTGTCTTGCACAGTAGTTGCGCGCGCAAGGTGGTGCAGAGCATGGAGCGCACGAACGACACACTGATAGTGTATAAGACCGACAGTGTGATGGTGCGCGATACGATTGTGACAGTTTCCAATTTGGAAACAGTGGACAGCGTGGCCGACCGCATGACTACCTATGTGGTAGTGGACACGGAAGGCAAGGTGCTAACTAAGTATGTGTATCGCGACAGAAGCGTATACCACAACAAGGACGCTCTTAGTTCGAGCAGTCATGTGTCATGCCGCGCACACCGAACAAACAGCACAAGCCACAAGGCTACGGTGCGTGATGCGGTGACAAAGGTTGAGAAGCCTCCTGCAAGGTGGAGGCTTCGGGCCGTTGGCGGTTTGTTTATCATGGTAATAGGCGTGTTGCTCTATTACAACATATATAGTAAGTATAAGTGATTTTGTTGGGTTGTTTGTTTGGCAAGCATGGGCGCATGGTGATGTGTTCCGTGCTTGCCTTTGTGCTTATTTTTTTACAAACGAAATTACTTATGGACAATGGAACAATTACAACAGATTTTTGACAGTGCAGTTGAAGCCGTGATGCAAGCCAGCGGCCTTGACTTTGATGCGCTTGCCAACTGTCGCTCGGAGCGGTGTGTGGTTGCGCGCGTGGTGCTTGTAGACGTGCTGATGGAGCTTGGTATGAGCGAGGGTGATATTGCATTCCTTAGCGGCATGAGTCAGCAGAGGATTAATTCGCTTAAGAATAGTGCGAGGTACAGGCTAAAGGGGCTGGCTGCACGGGTGATGATGGAGGAGGTGAGGAAATCCGTTTCCTTGCCAATATGAGTAAAGGCCACCTGGATTTGGTGGCCTTTGGCTTATGATTGGTTGTATGTAGTCCTTAAGCCTGTCAATGAAGATTTAATACGTTGTGCAGGCTTGTTTCAACTGTTATTGCAGACCGTTCTTCTTCTCTCTTTGTGCTATTGCAGCGCAATCTCTGTCATATTGCAGTTGCAGGCTTCTCCAATAGTCAGCAGGAATATCAAGAGCTTGTTCAAGTTTTCTTGCTATATCCACAGATATAGATGTGCCACCTCTGAGCAATCTGCTAAGATTTGCTTGCTGAATGTTCATGCGCGTGGCGAGTTCCTTTTTGCTCATTCCACGAGCTTTCAACTCATCCTTAATCAATTCAACAGGGTGTGTTGCCTCAAACGGAGTGATGTTATTTATTATCGCCATAATGTTCGCTTATTTTATTCTAATCCGAAATTTCTGTTTAGAGCGTGGTTCGTTGTTGGGCTATTAAGAAGTGTTGCTTTAATTGTGCTAACAAGTTCTTCTTCCAGGGAACATTGATACGTGTGTTCGTTCAGTGTATCAATTCTGACGGTCTTTAATTTCGTGCAATTTACAAATGAATTATGCCTTAAGCATGAGCATTGTGATACAGATATAGGCATTAGGTAGTCCGTAAACAAATATCCCATGCGAGTATTTATCTTTGAATTGATGACAACACCTCCGATGGCGTTACCTCTGTTATCGAACCCAAGAATTATGAAGTACTTTCTTCGTGTGTTATATCCGTCTCTTGGTGTTATACCATTGCTCTCGTCCATTTCCACGTAATGAACATCGCCTATATTAAGTTGGTTATTCATTATGCGAGGATTTTGTCAAATTCGAGGTTTTCTTCTATGTAGGATAATAGTTCTTTATCGTCGTTTACGTCTTTCACCATGCCTAAGACGTTCATCTCCTTACGGCCGCTGCTGTTATACGCTCTTTGCCATTCTACTCCATGTGATTTTTCGCGCAATTTGCCATACGGCATATAGGCATTTTCGCGGATAGACTTGTCAAGTTCTTCCATTTCAGCTTCTGACAAATATTCAGTGTCTGCCTCTCTCTTGGCGGTAAGAAAATAATAAGAGTCGTCTGTTCCGTACGTTATGCTTGCGTCAAGCATATCTGACAATTCCTTGTCGCGTCTATAATCTTTTTTGATGCAATCGTAGAGTGATGATGGTACTGGCCCGTCTGGAAGCGCACAGAATGTGTCTTCAACCATTTTCATGCCCCACTTAGTGAGCATGGATAAATTAGCGAAGTAGATAACCTTGAAGACGTGGTAGTAATCTAACCCGTGTGTCTTGTTAAGAATATAAAGCACGATTTCGGTGAGGTGCTTCTTTTCGAATGTATTCATAACGAGTGATTTTAGTGTGCTGCAAAGTTACGACTGCATGCTGGCATTTGCAAGGATTTAATGATTATTAGTAAAGAGTTGACAGACTGATTTTAACAAACAACTCACAAACAACAAACAAAACTCACAAGCAACTCACAAGCAACTTGTCACCA
>ERZ1026866.137-NODE-137-length-48693-cov-43.551544_pt1 | contig 48693 bp, 45 predicted proteins | sample MGYA00380163_ERZ1026866 | MGnify/ENA primary metagenome ERZ1026866 (study PRJEB33269, sample SAMEA4719799) | human gut metagenome | biome: human-associated habitat; feature: organic feature; material: feces | place: Cameroon | collected 2013-10 ...
TTATATATAATTTAGCAAGAAAGGAGCTTTTTTAGTTATCTAGGACAGCCCCTAAATATTTAATTTTATACCATAGTTTTTGACAATTAGTAATTTTCTAGTATAATTTATATGTTTTATTTAATGTTTTTAGAGGCATTTTTATATGAATAAAAAAATAGAAATATGCGTAGACAGTGTAGAATCATGCATTAATGCTGAGAAAGGCGGAGCTGACAGACTTGAGCTTTGCGGCAATATGTTTGAGGGATGTACAAGTGCTAGTTTTGGTGTTTTGCAATTGGCAAGAGAAATGGTAAGCAAACCAATATATGCAATGGTGCGTCCTAGGGGCGGAGATTTTTGTTATAATGATATTGAGTTTGAAATAATGAAAAGAGAAATAAAACTCATGAAAGAATTAAAAATTGACGGCATAGTATTTGGCATACTTACTAAAGAAGGAAAAGTTGATAAAGAAAGATGCTCTAAATTATTAGATTTATGGGGAACTAATAAAGCTACTTTTCACAGGGCAATAGATGTAAGTTCTAATTTAAACGAGGCATGTGAGGATATTATATCGCTTGGTTTTGAGAGAATACTCACTTCAGGAGGTGAGGCTAATGTTATGAGCGGTATAATAAAATTAAAAGAATTGGTTGAAAAATATAATGATAAAATAATAATAATGCCAGGAAGCGGAATAAATGAAAGAAATATTGAATATATAAATGACACTATTAAAGCAAATGAATATCATATGACAGCGAACAAAACAGTTGAAAGTGTTATGCAATATAGAAATGAAAATGTATTTATGGGGGCAAGTTTAAGACCGCCTGAGTTTAGCGTTAAATATACCGATGAAAACAAAGTAAAAAATATAAAATCAAAAATATAATATTGACATAAATTTATATTTAATTATGATATCTATTCAATAATTTAATAAATAATTAAAAAAATATAAAAATATGAATAAAGAAGAATTAGTTTCTACATTAAAATATGCTTTTCCAAAGACTATACCAGTTCTTATAGGGTATTTATTTTTAGGTATGGCCTATGGAATATTAATGAAGGCAAAGGGTTTTAGTACTTTTCTTGCTATATTTATGAGTATGGCCGCCTACTGTGGAAGTATGCAGTATGTTGCTATAAATTATTTGTTTTTAGCTCCTTTTAATCCTATATATGCTTTTATATTAACATTAACAGTAAACTCAAGAATGTCTTTTTATGGTATATCAATGGTAAGTAAATATAAAGGAACTGGTTTATTAAAGCCGTTTTTAATATTTTCTTTAAGCGATGAAACTTTTTCTATACTTTGCAGCGGCAATGTTCCTAAAAATATAAATAGAAAAGCGTTTTTATTCTTTGTTTCTTTTTTTGATTATATTTATTGGGCTTTGGGTACTTTGATTGGCTGTTTAATAGGCAATATTGTTAAATTTAATACGAAGGGACTTGATTTTGTTTTAACTGCTTTATTTGTTGTAATATTTGTAGAACAATGGCTTGACAGTGATAATAATCATAAAGGGGCTATTATAGGGCTTGTATGTTCTATACCTATTTTGATATTTAAAACTAATATATTTATAGTGCTTTCTATGATTTTAATATTTATAGTGATAAGTGTTAGTTATAATTTTGATAAGCATAAAGAAGGTAAAATTAATGACTAATAAAGAACTTTTTATAACTGCATTAATAATTGTTTTTGCAACGGCTATTTTAAGATTTTTGCCTTTTATAATAATAAGAAAGTCCATTGCTGAGAGAAGATATATTAAATATTTAGGCGATATAATGCCTTATGCTATGATAGCTCTTCTTGTAATATATTGCATAAAAGATATAAATATAATAAAATTCCCATATGGCTTGCCTGAAATAATATCTATAATTGTAGTAGCTGTTTTTCAAATTGTTAAAAGAAATGTTCTTATTAGTATAGGTTTAGGTACAGTTGTATATATGTTTTTGGTGCAGGTTATTTTTGTTTAGGATTTATGTTTATGGATAGAATAAAAGTAAAATCTCAAAATGTAGTAAAACTTCTTATTGAAAAGAAATTAAAGATTACTTCTGCCGAGTCTTGTACGGGAGGACTTTTTTCTTCTTATATAACATCTGTAAGCGGTTCATCAGAATGCTTTGAGGGCTCTTTTGTGACATATTCTAATAGAATAAAAAATAAGATGATAGGTGTGAAAGAAGAAACTTTATTAAAATATGGTGCGGTTAGTGAAGAGTGCGTATTAGAAATGGCAGAAAATAGCAAAAAAATAATGAATAGTGATATATCAATAGCAATAAGCGGCATAGCTGGTCCAAATGGAGGCACTGAAGATAAGCCTGTTGGATTGGTATTTGTATGTATAGCTGCAGAAAATTACATAAAAGCTTACAAAAATATATTCTACGGCGACAGAGACAATATTAGAGAGTTAAGCGTGCTATTTGCTTTAGATTTGGTTGAAAATTATATACAAAATCTTTAATTTATAAAAATCTTAAAAAATGATAGCAAAACCTTTAAAAAGTGAAAAAAGTAATATAAAGGGTCAAAAATATTATGTTTACTTATTGACAAAAATAATTATGTAAACTAATATATAAAATATATAAAAAATTTGGAAATAAACATAATTTTTTTATAAAGTAAACATAACTATATCCGATACAAGATAAAGAGAACTTTTTAAGGTGGTATTCTAATGGATTTTGTGAATAAATTAATTGGGCAAGTAAAAAATATTTTCGCAAAAACTACAAAAGTACAAAAAGCAATACTCATAGGGGTATTAGTAGTTGCTTTGGGAGCAATAGTAGCTACAGTATTTTTTACTTCTAGAAGGGCAGGTACATTATTATTTCAAAATGCATTAACACAAGAAGATGCAAGAAATGTTATAGCTGTTTTGGATGCAAACAATATAAAGTATCAATATAGAAATGGATTTATTACATTAAACAATGAAGCTGATAAAGCTAAAGCTGAATTAGAATTGGTAAAAGAAGGCAGAATGCCGATGGGAGTAGACGGTTGGGAATTATTTGATGCTCCTCGTATTGGTATAACAGATGCAGAATTAGATATTAACAAAAGAAGATCATTAACAAAGGCAATAACACAGCTTTTAACTAAATTAGATTTTGTACAAGAGGCTACAGTTGATTTAGCATTCCCTAAAAAAGAATATTTAACAGATGTAGATTCACCAGTTACAGCATCAGTAGTAATCAAAGCTCAGCCTTTTAAAGAAGAAATTTTAAGAGACCCAAAAACAGTTAGAGGTTTACAGCAATTAATAGCTATGGGTGTTGATAAATTAAAGCCTGAGTTTGTAACAATTACAGACAGTACAGGCTATGTATTAACTGATTTTACAGATGAAGCTGCTAACTTAAAATTAAAAGTAGCTCAAGAAGAGTTAAAAATAGTTGATAGAGAAAGAAAAAAGATAGAAAACAAAATAAGACAAACATTAGGAAGAATATATACAAACAGAGTAGAAACAACAATAGCATTAGAGCTTATATGGGACGATATTAGTATAACAAATAATTTAGTACTTCCTATAATACTTAAAGAAGATGACCCAGCAACACCTTATGATGACAGCCAATTTACAAACAAAGTTCAAGTATCAAGCCGTACAGTAACAGAAGATTGGAAAGGTCAGCAATTTATACCTCAAGGAGCAGCTGGTGCAGAAGAGAATGTTCCTCCTGGATATAAAGATAAAACAGACAGATGGCAAACATACACAAAAACAGATAGCCAAGATAACTATGAATTAAGTAAAAGATATGAGGCTATAAAGAAAGGAAGCTATCAGATAGGTAAAATATCAGCTGCTGTTGCTTTAGACGGAAGATGGACAAAAGTTTATGATGCTAATGGTAATGCTATAATAACTAATGGTTCTAGCTATTTAAGAGAATATCACCCAGTAACTGCTGATGAGATAAAAAATGTTACAGCATTAGTACAAGCTGCTATAGGATATGACTTAAAAAGAGGAGACCAAGTAAGCGTAACACATATTCAGTTTGACCATTGGGATAGATTTAATGCAGAAGATGCTAAATTATTAAGAAATAACTTTATAAAGAGAGTTCTTATAATTTCTATGATAGGATTATTAGCATTGTTTATATTAGTGCTTATAATCAGATCTATACAGAAAGAGCTTGCTAGAAGACGCAGACTTAGAGAAGAAGAGCTTGAACGTAAGCAAATGGAAATGCGCAGACAGGCTATGATGAATGCTAATGAAGAGCCTATGAGTGAGATTAACTTAGAAGATGCAGCTCGTAAGAAATTAATGGAAGAGGTTATAAGAGTGAGTCATGAGAGACCAGAGGATGTTGCTCAATTGCTACGTACTTGGATGGCAGACGATAAATAAGTAAATAAAAATATTGAGTTATAAATTTTAATAGGAGTTTAAGTATGGCTACGGCTAATAATGAAAAAGAAAAAAAACAACGCGTATTAAGCGGACGTCAGAAAGTTGCTATATTTTTAGTTTCTTTGGGAATGGAAGCTTCTAGTGAGATATTTAAGCATTTACGCGAAGAGGAAATAGAGCAAATCACATTTGATATTGCGAGACTTGAGAATATTGAATCTGCCGATAAAGATGCTGTATTTAGAGAATTCCAAGAGATGATGATAGCTCAAGACTTTATAACTCAAGGCGGTATAGATTATGCTAGAGACTTGCTTGAAAGATCTGTAGGAAGCCAGAAGGCAAGCGATATAATAAACAGACTTACTTCTTCATTACAAGTAAGACCATTTGATTTTATACGCCGTACAGACCCAGCTCACTTGCTTAACTTTATACAAGGTGAGCACCCTCAAACTATAGCACTTATTTTGGCATATTTGGAAGCTCCAAAAGCTGCAAGCATATTAGGAGCATTGCCTTCAGAGATACAGCCTGATGTTGCTAAGAGAATTGCTACAATGGACAGAACTTCTCCAGAGGTTTTAAGAGAGGTTGAAAGGGTACTTGAGAGAAAACTTTCTACACTTGCTAGTGAAGACTTTACTTCTGCAGGCGGTATAGATTCTATAGTTGAAATTATTAACAGTGTTGATAGGTCTACAGAGAAAAGTATTATCGAGAGTTTGGAAGAAGACGATCCAGAACTTGCAGAAGAGATCAAGAAACGTATGTTTGTATTCGAAGATATTGTTTTACTTGATGACAGAGCTATACAGAAAGTACTTCGTGAAGTTGACTCTAGTGATTTGGCTAAGGCACTTAAGAGTGTTGATTCTGATGCTCAAGATAAAGTTTATAGAAACATGTCTAAACGTGCTGCTGCTTTACTTAAAGAGGATATGGACTTTATGGGACCTGTTCGTCTTAAAGACGTTGAAGAAGCTCAGCAAAAGATTGTTAATATCATTCGTAAGCTTGAAGAGCAGGGAGACATTGTTGTGGCTCGTGCTGGTGAAGATGAAATGGTTGTTTGATGTGTATTTATTTTGATTATTAATTAGGAGTTTTAATTATGCCAGAAAAGGTTTTTAAGGCTAAAAGTATTGTTGAACTTACTCAAAAAGTTAATATAGCTGTACCTCATCATAAGCTTCAAGAGGAGATAGATTTTGAAGAGCAAGAAGAGTATCATGGTCCTTCTATAGAGGAGATTGAGGCAGAGATTGCTGGACTTAGAGCTCAGTGGGAAGAAGATTTAAAAGACATGAGAAGAAAGGCTGCTGATGAGGCTCAGAGAATTATAGAAGATGCTAAAAATCAGGCTTTTGAAATTTTTAAAGCTAAGCAAAATGAAGTTCATATTATGTCTGAACAGGCTAAAGTAGATGCTTCAAGAATCATACAAGATGCTAATGCTGAAAAAGAAAGAATACAAAATGAGTCTGAATCTATAAAAGAAGCTGCATACAAAGAAGGATATGCTAAAGGTTATGATGAAGGCTTTGAAAAATCTTTTGCTGACGGCAATAATGATTTAACTAAACTTAATGAAAAGTTAAAAAAGATATTAGCTGAAACTATTAATAAGAGAAATGAAATAATAGATACAGCAGAAGCTCAGCTTATAGAAGTTGCTATACTTATTGCTAAGAGAGTAGTAAAAATGCTCACAGAAAAAGACAAGGGTATAGTAATAAGGAATATTCAAGAGGCATTAAGAAGAATTAAAGGAAGAACTAAAATCACTATAAGAGTAAATATTGATGATTTAGAGATTTCTGCAAGGCATAAAGATGAGTTTTATCAGATGCTTGATAAGATTGAGGGTGTTACTGTATTAGAAGACCCTAATGTTGATGTGGGCGGTTGTATGATAGAAACTGATTTCGGCGACATTGATGCTAGAATTAACACTCAATTAAATGAAATAGAAACTGCTATAAAAGAAGTAGAGCCTATAAAAGGATTTTAATTATTAAGAAAAAACTACTATATATAAAAAGGTTTATTTATGTTTGAAGGCGGAAAAATAGAGGGTGAGAGAGAGCATTCTTTTAGAGAGATACATGACTCTTTTGACAAATACAGAAAGGTTGTTGATGATGTTGCAATGCTCAAGTTTTGCGGTAAGGTAAAAGAGGTTATAGGTTCTCTTGTTGTGAGTGAAGGACCTTTTGCAAAGCTGGGTGATATTTGCCGTATATACAAAAATGATGATACATATATAGATGCTGAAGTTATAGGGTTTAGAAATCAAGATGTTTTACTTTCTACTTACGGAAGTGTAAATGGTATTACTTTTGGAAATATGGTTTATTCTTCTGATAAGCCTTTATCTATAATTTGTTCTGATAAAATTTTAGGCACTGTATTAAATGGTATGGGTAAGCCTTTAAGCGGCGGCGGACATAAGTTTTATGAAACTCCTATATCTATAAATCATACTTCTGTAAATCCATTAAATAGACCAAGAATTAAAAAGAATATACAAACAGGCGTGCGTGCAATAGATGGGCTTCTTACGGTTGGCAAGGGGCAGCGTATGGCTATAATGAGCGGTACGGGTGTTGGTAAGTCTACTCTTTTATCTATGATAGCTAGAAACACTAATGCTGATGTTAATGTTATTGCATTAATTGGTGAGAGAAGAAGAGAGGTATTAGATTTTATAGAAAGAGACCTTGGAGAAGAGGGCTTAAAAAGAAGTGTAGTTGTTGTTGCTACAAGTGATGATGCCCCTCTTTTGAGAGTGCGTGCTGCATATACTGCTACTACAATAGCTGAATATTTTAGAGACCAAGGCAAAGATGTTATGTTTATGGTGGACTCTGTAACTCGTTTTGCTTTAGCTCAAAGAGAGATAGGGCTTTCTAGAGGTGAGCCTCCTACTACAAGAGGATATACTCCTAGTGTTTTTTCAGAATTAGCACAATTATTAGAGAGAACTGGTACTTCTTCAAAAGGCACAATTACAGCTTTCTACAATGTATTGGTTGAAGGTGATGATTTGGACGAGCCTATTACTGATGCTGTGAGAGGTATATTAGACGGACACATTGTTTTATCTAGAGATTTAGCTAATAGAGGACATTTCCCTGCTATTGATATAAATAAAAGCATATCTAGGATTATGAATGAAGTTGTTTCTAATATGCATAAAAAAGCTGCTAGAGAGTTTTTGAAAATGAGTGCTGATTATAATGAAGTTAAAGAGCTTATTATGATTGGCGGTTATGCTAAGGGAAGTATGCCTGAAGTTGATAGGGCTATAGAATATAAACCTTTGATGGATAGGTATTTACAGCAGGATATGTATGAGCTTTCTAGTTTTGCAGACAGTAAAGAAAATCTGCTTTCTATGTTTTATTCTAAAAATGAAATAGAAGAGGATTTACTTAATAATGGCGATGTAAAAAGTGCAAATGACTATAAAGAAATTTCCGATAATGTTAAACAGGAAGACAGTGTTGTAATATTATAATTTAAGTGTTAGAAGATTATGAAGAGATTTGATTTTAAACTTGAGCCTTTATATAAACTTAGAAAAAACATAGAGAAAAAAAAACAGGCTGAAGTTGCGGAGGTTTCTGCTTTATATAACAAAGAAAAAGAGGGTAAAGATAATTGCATTTTAAAAATAAATGACGGTATAAAAATAGTAGACTCTATTGAAGACACTAGCGAGATGATTAATATGAGTATTTATTTGGGAGAATATATGCTTGCTTTAAACTCTCAAATGGCAATACATGATAGAAAGATGTCTGAAATAGGAATTGAGCTTAGAAAAAGACAGAATGTTTTACAAGAGGCTACTAGACAGAGAAGGGCTGTTGAAATATTGAAAGAGAAAAAATTATTGGAATATAAAAAGTTAATGAATAAAGAAGAGCAGTCTAAATTAGATGAATGGAAAAATGACTATTATGTCAATTAAAATAATTTAAGGATTTTTTTATGATAGAGGCAGTACAAAGAATACATGTTAGAATAGGGGAGATTCAAGAGAGATTTAATCAATTAGGTTTTGCTCCTCTTAATACAACTCCTCCTACAAAGCCTTTTTCTGAGCATTTAAATGAAGCTATGTCAGAAAACTCTGTAAAAAATAATAGTCAATTAGATAATATAAATAAAACTGATAATGTTGCAGCAACTGTAGAAGCAAGCAATAAAAAAATAAATACTAGTAATAACGATGCATTTAATGGTAAAATTTCTTTTGGTGTATATGATGATGCCAGCAATAGTTTTTCTAAAGCTTTAAATGCCTATAAAAAAGCATCTTTCCCATCAACTTATGATGATATCATTAAAGAAGCTTCTACTAAATATTCTGTACCTGAAGATTTAATTAAGGCAGTTATAAAGCAAGAATCAAACTATATGCCTAATGCTGTTAGCCACAAGGGAGCTATTGGTTTAATGCAGATAATGCCTTCTACAGGAGTTGGTCTTGGAGTAACTGATAAAGAGATGCTTAAAGACCCTTATACTAATATAATGGCTGGTACTAAATATTTATCACAAATGCTAAATAGATATGACGGCAGATTAGATTTATCTTTATCTGCTTATAATGCGGGTCCTTCTTTGGTAGATAAATTACAAAGAATACCTAATATAGATGAAACTAAAAATTATGTTAAAAATATTATAGGCTATATAAAGTAAACATATTATTTTTGCTTGACTTTTTTAGTCTGTAATTTTATAATAAAAATGAAAAAGTGCCCACTTAGCTCAGCAGGTAGAGCATCACCATGGTAAGGTGAGGGTCATCGGTTCAATCCCGATAGTGGGCTTTGTTATCATTATTATTTTATTATTATAATATAATTTATTTAAAAACCATAAAATAAACTAAAAAAAAGAGGATTTATGAGAGTAAAACTTCTAGCGTTTATGGTTATTTTTTTTGTAACTGTATCGCTTTCATACCCCTTAGACAAAACCCCGTATTATGTAAACACAGATAGCTACGACTCCTACAGAGAATTAATCAGAGGTGTACATTATTATAATCAAGAACGTTATGATGCAGCAATAGCTAGCTTTAGAACTTCTCTTAATACAAATCCAATGGATAAGTTTATTAGATATTGGTATAGCAGAGCTTTATATAAAGCTGGATATATGAATCTTGCTATTAATGAATGGATGAATATTACTAGAATGGGTTATCAAGACCCTATAATACTTTCTAAAATTAATAAATATTATACTGCAAATGTTGCCGAAGAGACTAAAGATACTTTAAGCAATTTTATTTATCTTAAAAACTTCTCTACAAATGCTAATTTCTTAAAAAATATTAATCAGCCTATACAAATAGAAATGGCTGAAGATGGTACTTTATATGTATTAGATTATAGCGATTCTTCATTAAAGCAATTTGATGTAAACGGAAACTTAATAAGAAAAATATCAAATGGTAAAAGATTGGAAGAGCAGCAAAATAGTTGGTGGAGAAAGGCTATACAGTTTGTAACAAGAGTTTATCCTTATGAGAAATTAGAAAATCCTAGAGGATTCACTATTGATAATGACGGATATATATATATAGCAAACACTAAAAGAGATAAAATATTTAAATATGATAATAACGGAAATTATATTACAAATATAGGAAACACTGGCATAAGCAATGGTCAGCTTCTTGGTCCTTCATCTTTATATGCTGATAATGGAGGAAGGCTATATGTATCTGATACTGGAAATAATAGAATTGTAGTGTTTGATGTTAATGGAAATTATTTAGATAGTTTTGGAAAGATGGGTGAGAATGAGGGAGAGTTCTTTTCTCCTGCGGGTATAGTTGTTGATAATAATTATATTTATGTTGCTGATATGGGCAATAAGAGAGTACAGAAATTCGATTTAAATGGCAATTATATTTCTACTATTAAACATGATTTATTTAATGAGCCTAGAGGATTATCTTTTGCTTCTGATGGAAATTTGTTTATAGCTGATGGAAGCAGGGTGTATTATTATGATATAAATAATGATATTTTTACTTTGTTTAATAATTCTGAGAGATATACTGCTACTCCTACATCTGTAACTGAAGATGCTAATAAGAGTATTTATCTTACAGACTTTTTATCTGGAAGAATAGATGTTTATACAAGAAAAGAAGAGTATTATGCTAATTTAGATGTATTTATTGACAGAGAATATTTAAATAAATATCCTGTTGTTGTTGCTTCTGTAACTGTACGCGACAGACTTACTAATCCTATTGTTGGTCTTACTGCTGAGAACTTTGAGGTTATAGAAAATGATAATATATACGCTAAAGTTGGAATGTATGATGCTCCGGAGCTTCATGAGTATAGGTTTATATTCCTTATTGAAGACAGTGCTGCTGCTAAACCTTATGAAAGTAGAATAAAAGAAGAGATTAGTAATTTTACTTTGAGTTTAACTAATAATGATGAAGTAATGGTTATACATTATAATGATGAGGTTTATAAATCTGACGGATATTCTGCTGCTAATTTAAGAATATTAGAAAATGCTAATAATTTTAGATTTGTAGGCGGTATATCAGCTTTAGATAATGCTTATTATGAGGCTATTAGACTTTCTGCAAATAGTTTTAAGAAGACTGCTATCATTAACTTCTCAGTAAGCGACCCTGATGATACTGTATTTTCTATGATGGATTTTACAGACCTATATAACTATGCTAAAAATAATGCTGTTTCATTAAATCAAGTTTATATTGGAGTTAATAAAACAAATTATTTCTATGATTTAATGACTAAATCTACTTATGGCTATAGTATAAATGCTGACAATTCTATTAATTATGCTAATGAACTTATGAATATAAAAAATATTAATTTTGGAAGATATTTTATTTATTTCAATAGCTTTAAAAATAATTTAGAAAAAGGTCAGTATAGGTCATTAAAGGTGAGAGTTAATTATAGAGATATGTTTGGTGAAGAGGAATCTGGATTTATATTACCTTAAAAGTTTTATAAATATTATAAAAAGGAGTAGATTAATATATAATCTATTCCTTTTTTTATATATTATATTTTTTATAAAACACATTAATATATAAAAAATATTACTAATTGAATTTCTTTTACTTTTTATAAGAATGAAAAAATATACATCTATCAAAGCATCTATTATAGCAAATCTTATTATTATAAAAAATAATTTATTAAATATTTTTAAGTTATAATAACTATATTATTATTTTCCTTTACTAAAGAATGAGCGTATCATAAGAAATCCTCCTATGACGGCCAATACTATATTTGGAAACCACATAGCAACAAATCCAGGCACTTTTCTGTTTCCTGCTATAATTTCTGCTACAGTAATTAATATATAATATACTACTACTACTATTACAGAAAGACCAAATCCAAATCCTCTTCCGCTTCTTTTACCAACTATACCCAAAGGAGCTCCAATAAATACCATAAACAAACAAGCAGCTGGTATTGATATAAACTTATGAAACTCTACGTAATAAAAATATGGCACAGATTCTTTTTCAGCAGTTTTTATTAATCTATCCAGTTCAGCATAATTTGTTGTTACATATGTATTTGAAAAAGAGCTAAGAGATACATTTGCATTTGTTAATATTATGTTTGTTGTGCCGTCTATATTAGTTATAAATGAGTTTGAATATGCCATTAATATCATATTACTTATTTGATTTGTTACAGTTTCAAGTGAGCTAGATAAAGTATTATTAATTTTTTTTCTTATCTCCCATGCAGGTATTTCTCTAAGCCCTCTTTCATGGTCATTTAATTTACTGACATTCCTCACTATATTAATATCCATAGCATCAAAGACCGTAAAGTCATTGCTTACAAATCCGTATACAGGCATCTCTTGAACTATTCCGTCATATAGAGTTAATGTTATAACTTTAGAATTAGCCTCATTGTTTTTCCACTTTCCGCTTTTAGCAGTAATAATTCTTCTAGCCTGAGAATTACCATCATAAATAACAACATTAGACATTCCGTTATTATCACTATAGTATGCCCCAATCGATAAATTAATGTCTGATATATAAGCAAACTCTAATTTACCAACTGCTATAGAAGGTCTTATATTAATAATATAAGAAAATAAAGCCCTATATCTATAATTTGATTCAGTCATTACAACATTATTAAAAAACAAAGAAAATAAGAAAGTAAAAAATCCAAGTATAATAATAGGTGCATATATTCTCATATGAGAAAAACCTAAAGCACGCATTACTATTATTTCATTATCAGAAGAAAGTCTTCCATACCCCATAATACCAGCCATTAGTATAGACATTGGTATAGTGATTGCTACGTTAAATGGAAGCATATAAACAAATATCTCTAAAGAAGTCCATATAGGTGCCCCATTGTTTAATATAAGCTTAAATAATTCTGGTAAAAGCTGTATTACAAATATAAATGTAAAAAAAAGCACTCCTGCTATAAAAGGACCTATAGCTTCTAATATAATATATTTCTTTATCTTCTTCATAACAATAAATTATAAACTATTTATAAAAACCCCAAATATTAATATAATTAAAGATATATATGTTAAATAATCTATTATAATAGGAGAAAGTAAAATTATAAATGCTTTTGATGAGCTATTTATATTAAAAGATTCCTTTATATTATAATATGATATGAAAAAATAATATATTTGAAATATTATAAAGCTAATAGACTGTATAAAAAATAAGGCAGAACTTTTTATAAAAATTAAGCTTATTGGTAAAATAAAAATAAATATTCCATATATAGCAAAATAATTCTTTATGAATTTTTTAATATAGTTTTCATTAGATATATTTAAAAGCGTAGTAGTTAAATTAATAATAGCTATTTTTAGTATATTTGATATTGCAATATAAGCAGATATTCCAAAAACAAGTATTAATAATTTTAATACAGAAGTTTTAGTTCCAATAGTTATTAAAGCTGATATAGATATACTAATAGATGCTATTAAATATATTATTAAAGCATACTCTAATTTTAAATCTTTTTTTATAGCCTCTTTAGGAGATAGTAAATAATAATATATAGCTTCGTATATTTTCATTTTACTCTCCAATATAATTAGGAAGATAAATATACATAGGAACACCTACATATTTAGTATTTATTAATTCCTCATAAGGTATCAAAGCCTGTGGTTTATAAACAAAAGGCATGCTTGATAATATTAGGTTTATAAAGTTTTTATTTTCCGGTCTTTTTATAATATAAGGCTCTTCATCTTTTATTTCAGCCATTTCAGCAGCATCTTTTATTGCATCTTTAAGTGTACCAATATTATCAATTAAACCTACCTCTAAAGCTCTTTTTCCGCTAAATACTCTTCCGTCAAATAAATCTTCTCTATTGCCTTTAATTTTGTCTCCTCTTGCAGTTTCTACAACATTAGTAAATTGAGCTACAAACTCATAAGTCATATCCTGCCAATAAGCAAGCTCATCTTCTCTAGGCTCTCTAAACGGAGATAATGAATCTTTATTTCTTCCGCTTTTTATTGTATACATTTTTATTCCATATTTGTCCATTAAGCTAGATACATTAACAAACTGAGATATTACGCCTATGCTTCCAGTGAGTGTTGATTCATTGGCATATATTTTATCAGCTATCATAGAAATATAATATCCTCCGCTTGCTGCCATACTTCTAAATGAAGCTACTATTGGCTTTGGATATTTTTTCTTTAATTCCTGTAAATATTTTAATGCCTCTTCGCAAGAAGTTAAAGCTCCTCCTGGGCTGTCTACCTGTAATACTATGGCTTTTACATTATCATCTTTCATATAATATTCAAAGTCATCAATTAATTTTTCTGTTACAGATTTTTCTTCTATTCCAAGAGAGTTTTTTCTTGCCACATGCGATATTACGCCTACCAAATCTATAATAGCAATACCTTCTTTATTTTGTATAGTATTAATATTAGCTTCTTTTCCTTTTATAATAACAGATGCAATTTTATTTTGAGGTTTGCTGAATACAGAAATAATACCTATGATTATAGAAATTAGTATTAATAAAGAAAATATTATAAATCTTTTGCTTTCTTTATTTTCTTTTTTTTCGGTTTCTTTGCTGCTATTTGTATATTCCTTACTTTCTTCTTGTGTATTATTTTCTTGCTCTTGGTTGTCTTGTTCGTACATATTTCCTCCTCTGTATTATTTTCTTCTACCTCTATATAAATATTATCTATATAAAGTGATACGAATATAACAGGCTCTCTTCCTATTATCTGTATAAACTTCTTTCTTAAAGCTTCACGCACTTCATATTTAATAGTAGAAGGTGTTCTTTTATTTCTATTAAGTAATTTTCTAACTGCTTCTGTTGCAGAGTTTTTACCTTCTTTAATAAGCTCTTCGTTTTTAGTTATTATAGAAGATTTTTCTGCTCCATTATATGTAAAACCTTTACTTTCTATATCTATGTTTATATCATAATTTCCAGTTTTATTTTTTTTGGCAACTACATTAGCAACAACAACACCGTTTAATGATAATTGTTCTCTATCGAAGAATATGCTATCTTCCAAATCTCCAACACCCTTACCATCAACATAAATATTTCTTATCTCTATAGGCTCAGCGATTTTTGCTTCTAAAGAACTGTCTATTTCAAGCACATTACCATTATAAAGCAGAAAACCTTTAGAATTAAGCCCATTAAGCTCTTCTACTAATTTTATATGACTGATTAAATGTCTTTTCTCTCCGTGAATAGGTATAAAGTATTTTGGTTTTACTAGTCTGTACATAAGTTTCAAATCTTCACTTGAAGCATGCCCAGATACATGAAGAAGTTTTTTATCTTCACCAACCATTTTAGCTCCAAGGTCATAGAGATTGTTAATCATTCTTGTAACAGACATCTCATTACCAGGTATAACACTAGAAGAAAATATTACCATATCTCCGTCTTCTACTTTTATATGCTTATGAGCCTCAGCAGCTATCAATGAAAGAGAAGAGTAAGGCTCTCCCTGTGTGCCTGTTGTGATACATACAATCTTTTCTCTTGGGTATCTGTTTAATTTATCTATAGGTATCACTATATCATATAGATTTAAATATCCCATCTCTTGTGCTATCTTTGTATATTTAAGTAAACTTCTTCCAGAAAAAGCAACATATTTATTGTTAATCTTAGCAGCAGTTACCAAATCCTGTATTCTCTCAATACTGCTTGCAAAAACAGCAACAATTATCATACCGTCTTCATATGCAAATAGAGGCGTCATTGTATTTTGAACAACGCTCTCACTCATAGAAAAACCATTTTTATGACAGTTTGTAGAATCTGCTAAAAGAAGCAAAACACCATTTTCACCATATTCCGCAAACTTATAAAGGTCTATAAACTTATCTGTAGTAGGATTTAAATCAACTTTGAAATCTCCTGTATGTATTATAACACCAAGAGGAGTAGTGATAGCAATACCAACACCGTCAGGTATACTATGATTAACTCTTATAAACTCTATATCAAAGTTCATTCCTATTTTTATTTTATTTCTAGGCTCTAATTCATAAATATTAACATCTTTATATTCATTTTTATAGTCATTTAATTTAGCTCTTAAAAATGCTGCTGTTAATCTTGAACCATAAATTTGTATATCAGGAAATTTTCTTAAGAAATGAGGTATAGCTCCTATATGGTCTTCATGTCCATGAGTTAATACTAATCCAACTATATTTTTATCTTCCAAATATGAAGTATCAGGTATTACATAATCTATACCAAGCATATGATATTTAGGAAACATAAATCCGCAATCAACTATTAATACTTCATCTCCATACTCTATAACAGTCATATTCATACCAATTTCTTGTACACCGCCTAAAGGTATGATTCTTATCTTATCATTATTGTTCATCTATTTACTACTTTTATTTTATTATGTTATTTTTTAAAGTTTTTTTATTTTAACTGTAAAGAAATATTAAGTCAAGCTATTATAAATTATTATTTTCTTTCTTATTTTATTAAATGTTTTATATATATTCTAATAATCAAATTTTATTAAAATATATTTTTTATAATATAAAATTATAATTATTTAGGCACTTGATATTTTTTTCTGTTGAATGTAATATATTTCATAAAGAAATATTTTTTTATGAACACATTAAAAAATATTAAATACTATTTTGAAGGAGTTATTTATATGGCTGTAAAATCTCTTGAAGAAGTTTTATTTTCTATTTTTCAAGGGGAATCTAATGCTGCTAATAAATATTCTCAGTTTTCTAAGGCATCTAAAAATCCGGCTGTTCAAAAAGTATTTTCTACTACAGCATTAGCAGAGCGAATACATGCTGAAAAAATGAGAAAGTTAGCATTAAGAAGTTCCTTAGATATGACTAAGTTTGTCCCTCAATTACTTGATGTTGAAATTGCAGATGATAAAAGTAATTTAGAAGTAGCTATTAAAGGGGAAGTATACGAATCTACTATTTTGTATCCTCAATTAGCTGAGGTTATGCTAGAGCAACAAAATAAATTAGTAAGCTCAACAGTTACTTCACTTGGTAAGGTAGAGGTAGAACATGGTAAATTATTTGAGTTAATTAAAGCTCAGTTTTTAAATACAAATACTGAAATCTCTTTATATTTATGTCCTAACTGCGGAAACATTTATATTGATAAATTCCCAGAGACATGTGAAACTTGCGGAGGTTCATCTAGAATGTTCCAAAAATATTAATAATATAGAGATTATATTTGGGGAGCTTTGAAAGGCTGAGAGTAAGTTGAAAAAACTTAGACCCTTATAACCTGTTGGATAATGCCAGTGTAGGGAAATAATTTTGTATAAAAATGCGAGATCAGTTTTCTTAAATTGGTCTCGTTTTTTTATTTTTATGCACTCATTATTTTTCATTAAGGTTTCTGTAAATAATTGATTTATAAGGAAATTTTTATGAATAATGTTTCAAATTCACAAACTGTTTTACAAAATAATGATTTATCTAATATTAAATACAGTAAGTCATCATATTTCAAATTTATTATTTTTAGTGCTATAGGCGTTTTTATGTTTTTTATCACCATAAATATTAATGGTGTAAAATCAATACCTATAGACCATTTAGTAAGTCTTATAAGAAAAATACCATTCGTTGAACCTTATTACGGTATAATAATTACAATGCTTGGAGGAGTATATCCATTTATAAGTAAGACTTGGAATAAAAATAAAACAGAAATGGTATTTTCATTTATTAAACTTTTGGCAATACCATTTGTTATAATGGCTTATTTTAAGTTAGGTCCTGCTGACTTTCATAAACCCAATATGCTTCCTTTTTCTTATAGGTTATTAACACAGGTGGCAGTTCTTATACCAATAGGGGCAGTATGTTTATCATTTCTTATTGATTATGGTCTTATGGCTTTTGTAGGTATATTTATGCGTTATATAATGCGTCCTATTTGGAAGACTCCGGGTATGTCATCGATAGACGCTTTGGCTTCTTTTATAGGAAGTTATTCTGTAGGACTTCTCATTACTAATAAAGTTTATAAAGAGGGATTTTATTCCACTAAAGAAGCTTGCATTATAGCTACAGGATTTTCCACAGTATCAACTACATTTATGGTTGTTGTTGCCAAAACTCTGGGTATCATAGATAAATGGAATATATACTTTTGGGGAACTTTGGCTATAACATTCATAGTTACAGCAATTACAGTAAGACTTTATCCTTTGAGAAATAAATCGGATAAAGGCTATTTGAATAGAGATGTAATTGAAGAACCTAAATTTACAGGAGGTAATATTTTTAGTAAGGCATTAGATGAAGGCGTAAAGGTTGCTGACAAACAAAATAATTTTTTGGATAATATATTAAAGAATCTTAAAGAAGGTTTATTGATATCAATATCGATAATGCCTAATTTTATGGCTATAACTTTTATAGGGTTATTAATTGTTAATTATACACCTTTATTTGATTTTGTTAGTTATATATTTTTACCGTTTACAAAATTACTAGGATTAGGAGATGAGGCTTATACGGTTGCTAAGGCTTGCTCTATAACAATAGTGGAAATGTTTTCTTCTTCAAGCATTATCATGGATTCAAGTCAATTAGCTAAAAGTGTAATAGCTATAGTATGCGTTTCTGAGATACTTTATTTTGCTGCACCTATTCCTTGTATGCTTGCTACCGACATTCCAATAAGGATAAGAGATATTATAGTTATATGGATAGAGAGAATAATATTTTCTTTGATATTGGCAGTGCCTTTTGCATATTTATTTTTAATATAGCCTAGAGCGTAGTGGAAAATAATAAGAAAAATTTTATGTATATACTGAAAATTTTTAAGTTTGTCAACTGATGCACTTTATATAAATTTTATCTACTTTTTTGTCGCACACGCTCTGCGGACTTCGTCAAAGTAGCAAAAAACGCAATTGCTAGAACTTTATATTAAAAACATGCCTATTAAATATAGGATATAGCCTAAAAATGCAGTCTTTTTGGTTCTTTGTGCCAACAAAAGAACTGGGGGTGTGGGGGCAAAGCCACCACAAGCAATAAAATTGAAAAAACTAAAATTGACAAAATATAGTTGTTTAGGTATATACTTAATAAACTTTTATATGCTTTGCTAAAATATAAATAATGATTAGTATTTAATCATACTATTTATTTTGTGTAATGATTAGTAATCATCCGCACATATAGTCAGTATTTGATAATGTGAAGCGGTACTGTGCGGTAAGGTGCTGCAGCTCGCAGCTGCATGTATAGTTAACTTTAATATTTATAGTGCAGTTAAAACATTTATTATAAAAATATTAAGGAGTAATAAAATGAATACTTTACAAAATGAAATACTTAAAGCAATCACAGATATGAAAGCTAAATCTCCATTAGTGCATAACATTACAAATTATGTTGTTATGCAAATTACAGCTAATGCATTGCTTGGCGTTGGAGCTTCTCCTGTGATGACATTCGAGAAAGAAGAATTTGAGGATATGCTTTCTATTGCTTCATCTCTTGTTGTTAATATTGGAACTTTAACAAAAACTTCTATTGAGGCTATGCATAAGGCTTGCGAGATAGCTAATAAAAAAAATGTTCCTTTTGTACTTGACCCAGTAGGAGCAGGTGCTACAAAGTTAAGAACTAAAACTGCTATTGATATAATAAAAAACTATAATCCTAAAGTTGTACGTGGAAATGCTTCTGAAATAATGGTGCTTGCCGGTGAGAGCATAAAAACTAAAGGAGTAGACAGCAGTGCTAATGTTAATATGGCATTAGAGTCAGGAAAATATTTAGCTAAAGAATATAATACAGTTGTAAGCATAAGCGGAGAGACTGATATTATAACAGACGGAAACAAAGTTTTATATGTAAGCGGAGGGTCTCCTTTAATGCCTGTTAATACCGGTATGGGTTGTACATCTACTGCTATAACTGGTGCTATGATTGCTGTTGCTGAGCCTTTAATTGCTGCTGCTTCTGCTATGTGTATAATGGCTTCAGCTGGTGAAAAAGCTTCAAAAAAAGCTGATGCTCCTGCTAGTTTTGCAGTTGCTTTTGTTGATGAGCTTTATAAACTTGATATTGATGATGTTTCTAAAAGAGTGAGTTTATAATTTTTTTTCTTTTGTTACAAATAATATTCAATTATATCAAAATAAAAAATAGTTTGAAAATGATATTAATATAGTATATTATATTAGTATCATTTTTATTTTTTGGGGGGGATATGATAAAAAAAATAGCAGTTATATTTTTTGTTTTGATATTAATAGTATCTTGCAAAAAAATAAATTTATTAAGTTCTGCTTATATACCTCCTTCAACAGCATTTCCTAATATAAGTGAAGTTCCAGATTATCCAATCCCAACTCCAATTCCAACCCCTCCAGATAAAGTAGAAGAAAAACCAATAAAAGTTACTCCAGAAATAGTTCCTGATAATACAGTATTTGGAGGATATTCTAAAAGATTTAAATATAAAAATGAATGGTATGTATTAGCTACTAATCAATATGAATATGATGCTGATACTAAAAAACTTACTCCTACAGGAAAAGGTGCATTATTAAAAATAGGTAATGATGGCAGTACAATAAGCAAAATATATACTTCGCCAAAAGATACAGTACTAGATTCAAAACAATATTGGCTTTTTTTAATCTCAGACCAATTAATAATAGAGGCTAATAAAGTTAAAATTATCTCTCTTGCATATACTACTACAGATTTTGATTATACAGAAGATAAAAATTTTATAAAAGGAAATATAGATTTTAGCCTTAAGGATATATTTGTTGTTGTTAAGAATTTTATTGAACATAAAAGATACATGGAATCTGATGATTTAATAAATTGGCGTGATACTGTAACTGAAACTACAAAAACTTATAAAATGCCTAATACGAATCATATAGAACCTAATTTTTTAGGAAGATATGGATTGAATGTAATAGAATATTTTATGTTTTATTATAAAGGAAAAATATTTTTATATAAAGGATTTAAAAATATTTTAGATGATTATCCTGATGGATATAAAGACCCAAGTGACCCTTCTTTTGATTTTTATGCAAATGAATATTATACAATTGATTATGGTAAAGATATAAGTGATGCTAAAAATTGGACTACAAATTATTTTCCTGATTATAATGGTACAAAACTTCTTTATGTTAATCATTTTGCTTTTGATGAGAATAAGCTTTATTTATGTGAAGCTAATTTTGGAAATAGTGTTTATGAATATGATGGAAATTTATGGCAACAAAAGAGAAAATATGTGTATACAGATAAATATTTTTCATCAGAAGACGGAGTAAATTGGAAAGAAGATACTAAGCCAACTTCTGATTATTTAAAAATTTTAACAAGTGATGTTATTCTCGCTTCTTATAAATCACAAAATGTTATGGGAGGCTACAAAGCTCCAGATGCTGCACCTTTATAGCCTTCATATACAGAATTAAATGGAAGATATTACAGAACTTTTAACGCTACATATCCTATTCCGCCTATCAAAGAAATTAAAGAAGCTGCAGATAGATTAGAAACTAATTTTACAATTACAGAAGAGTATATTAAAAAATCGGGTGCTTATCAATTGCAGGTCTCTTCTGTAAATCCTGATAAAGCAGAGGAATCTGATTGGGTTAGTGTTATACCAAATAATGAAATAAACTCTGTTATAGGCTGGCAGAGCGGAGGGGCTGATTTATTTACTTTCAATAATAAAATAGTTCGTTTGGTGGATTATGATAGAGTCTTTCAAATAGATAATCAGTATGAAACATCATTAAACCTTTCAAAGCAATATTATGATATGCTTAAAACAGCAGAAAATATTGAGATTTATAAACAATATAATTATTATTTTTTATATTATAAAGCAATAGCTGATATGTTAAAGATGATAAAAGATAAAGGAAATAATTATTTTTATCCTGACGAGGCTGTTACACATTATACTTTTGAGCTTTAAGTTATGGATTTTTTAATGAAGAGATTATTGTTTATATTTACATTAGCTTTTTTTAATTCGTTTAATTTATTTTCGCAGTTTTTTCCGCCTGCAATACCTAGTGTTGATTATGGAACTTTTATTAATGAATATATAAACTCAACAGGAATCTACAAAGATATACCTGAGTCAGCATTAGAAATATTAATAAACAGTAAGCAGATGAATAAGCTTTTTGATGACGGCATAAAAACATTTACATTTGGAGAGCTTATTACTATAGCTCAAAATCCAGAGAAAATTCTTGATACTACTACAAATGAATCTGTAATATTATTAGTAGGAACAACTTTAGGTTTTTTGGAACTTGCAAATATGCAGCAAGGAAGTGCAACCTTAGTTATTAATGCTTTAAAAAAGAAAACAGCTTTTAATGCGGCCTCTGGTAATAATACAGGTCTTCTTATACCAATGCATACACCTATAGGAAGTTTTGGAATTAATTTATATAGGATGTGCCTTTATATTCTGCTGAAAAAATAAAAAAATCTACACAAAATGATTATGAATCATTATCAAAATCTTTAGACCTTCTTCCTATTCCTCATATTAATGCTTATTTGCAAGTGAATCTCGGACCTTTACCTTTGGCGCTCACTGTTAGGGGAGGAATGTCTTTAGGTTTTAAGGATATTTATGGCATAGTTGTAAATGATGTTGAAATAGAATCTTTAGGCTATAATATAGGAGCTTCTTTAAAGGCTTATCTTTTTAGAACTAAATATTTCTTTGGTGATTTAAGAGTGGATTTTAATTATGATGAAGGCAATTTAAAAATGTCTGCCAACAATAGAAATGTATATGTTCCTCTTTATCTTGGTTATAATGGTGGAACTGATACGGGTGTTGTATTTAATGGAAATGCATTTTTAGAATCTAAATGGAAAACTTTTGCTTTAAGTCCTAAGATAGTATTTGGTTTTAAGATGAGAGATAAAGTTCCTGTTATACAGTATTTAGATGCTTATTTTTCTGTTGGGGCTGATATTGTATTTGGAAGCTTAGAATCAAAAGTGGGTGTTAATGGCATAGGAAGTTACGCTAATATTGTAGGGCATGATATCACTGTTAATGATTTATATGTGCCGAATTCAAAAGATAAAATGTCTTATAAATTTTATGATATGAGAATAGGTTTTCATTTTGATATATTTTATCAATCTTTTTCTATATAGTATGGTATATTTACAAAGCAGCTTGCTATTTCATTTATACCAATTAATATAAGGTTTTAAAGTTTAAGGGGTTAATATGAGTTATAAAATATTTTTGTTCGTTTTAATTCCTTTTATTTTAATTGCTTGTTTTATACCAGAGAGAAGAATATATTTTTCTTGGGATAAACCTAAAAATACTGAAAATGAATGCGATTATGATTTTGTCTTAAGCACAAACATGAGTATTATTCAAACTGAAAGAGGGTACTTACTTAATACAGATAAAGAAATATATTATAAAGTTGGAGCAAAAAAGGCATATAATATTGAAGATTATACATATGTAATGAATGAAATGATTAGCTTTATGAGTAATAATAGAAATGCTATTTTAATAGTAGAGGGGCATGCTGATGAGATAAGCAAAGAGAAATTAGATTTAAATATGAGGCTTTCTCTTCAAAGGGCAAGTGTTATAAGAGATGTTATAGTTTCTTTTGGTATTTCTCATCAAAGAGTAAAAATTTATCCATATAGTTATTTTGCTCCTAAATACAGTAGTAATACTTTTCAAAATAGAAGAGTTGATTTTGTGGCATTGAAATGTGAAAACCAATTAAGCAATTATAATTATTATTATAGTAATTATTATATTAATAATACAAATTTTAAAAAATAAAAAAGGCTTAGCATATATTTATATACTAAGCCATTAATATTATTATTTTATATTATTTTTCAAAAACCAAACCGTCTCCTGATTTAATAACTTTTATAGTATCTCCTTCTAAATATTTGCCCGCTAACATTTCTTTAGCTAGTGGGTTTTCTATAAAGTTTTGTATTGCTCTTTTTAATGGTCTTGCTCCAAACTGAGGGTCATAACCAATATCAGCAATATAGTCTATAGCTTCATCGCTTACATCTAAAGTTATTCTTCTATCTTTAAGTCTGTTAGCAACTCTTGCTATTTGATTTCTTACTATCTCAGCAATGTATTTTTTGTCAAGTCTAGTAAATGTTATTATCTCATCTATTCTGTTTAAGAACTCTGGTCTAAATGACATTTTTAGTAACTCTTGAATTTTTTCTTTGATATCATTAGTATCATTAGCTTCAAGAATAAGGTCAGAACCCAAATTACTTGTCATTATGATAATAGCATTTTTGAAATCTACTATTCTTCCTTGTCCGTCAGTAAGCCTTCCATCATCTAATACCTGAAGTAAAACATTAAATACATCAGGGTGAGCTTTTTCTATCTCATCAAATAGTATAACAGAATAAGGTCTTCTTCTAACGGCTTCTGTTAATTGTCCTCCCTCATCATAACCTACATATCCAGGAGGAGCTCCTATAAGTCTAGTAACAGAAAACTTCTCCATATATTCACTCATATCAATTCTTGTTAAAGCTTTTTCATCGCTAAACAAGAAATCAGCAAGTGTTTTAGCAAGCTCTGTTTTACCAACCCCAGTAGGTCCTATAAATAAGAAACTTCCAAGCGGTTTGTTTTCATCAGAAAGTCCTGCTCTGTTTCTTCTTATGGCATCAGCAACTGAAGTTATAGCCTCATCTTGTCCTACAACTCTTTTATGTAATACTTCTTCAAGCTGTAAGTATTTTTGTTTTTCACTTGTAAGCATTTTACTTACAGGTATTCCAGTCCATACAGATATTACTCTAGCTATATCATCTTCAGAAATCTCTTCTCTTAAAAGACCTTTCTTGTCAGAGTTTTTAGCTTCTTCCATAGCCTTAGTAGCTTCTTCTAATTTTTTCTGTAATTCTGGTATTTTACCATATTTTATTTCAGCAGCCTTTGCTAAATTGCCTTCTCTTGTATATTGAGTCTCTTTTATATTTAAAGCTTCAAGTTCTTCTTTTAGTTTTCTAGTCTCTTCAATTCTTCCTTTTTCATTATCCCATTGAAGTTTCATAGCATTACGCTCTTCTGAAAGTTCAGATAATTCTTTTTCAAGTTTTTCTAATCTCTCTTTAGATGCTGCATCATTTTCTTTTGAAAGAGCTTGCTTTTCTATATTAAGCTGTAAAATCTTTCTTTCAATTTTATCAAGTTCAGTAGGCTGACTGTCTATTTCTATTTTTAATTGGCTTGCAGCCTCATCTACCAAGTCAATAGCTTTGTCTGGTAAGAATCTGTTAGTTATATACCTGTTGGATAAAACAGCAGCAGCAACTAATGCATCGTCTTTTATTCTTACACCATGATGAACTTCGTATTTATCTTTTAAGCCTCTTAATATTGAAATAGTATCTTCAACACTAGGCTCTTTACAATAAACTTGTTGGAATCTTCTCTCAAGTGCTTTATCTTTTTCAATATATTTTCTATATTCATCTAAAGTAGTAGCACCTATTGCTCTTAATTCGCCTCTTGCTAATGCAGGTTTTAAAAGGTTAGAAGCGTCCATTGCTCCCTCTGTAGCACCAGCTCCTACAAGTGTGTGAAGCTCATCTATAAATAATATAATGCTTCCTTCAGATTTTTCTATCTCTGTGATAACAGCTTTTAGTCTCTCTTCAAACTCTCCTCTGAATTTTGCACCAGCTACTAATGCACCTAAATCTAAAGCTAATAGCCTTTTATCTTTAAGTCCTTCAGGTACATCTTGAGAAACTATTCTTCTTGCAAGTCCTTCAACAATAGCAGTCTTACCAACACCAGGCTCACCTATAAGCACAGGGTTATTTTTAGTTCTTCTTGACAAGACCTGCATAACACGTCTTATCTCTTCATCACGTCCTATAACAGGGTCAATTTTTTCTGCTTCTGCTAATGCTGTTAAATCACGGCAGTATTTATCAAGTGCCTGCATTTTTGCTTCTGGGTCTTGGCTATTTACACTTTGACCTTTTCTTAAATCTTTTAATGCACTTAAAACTTCTTTTTTACTTATTCCGCTTTTTCTAAGCATGTCGCCTGCTTTGTTGTCAGCTTCAACAAGTGCTAAGAATATATGCTCTGTTGATACATATTGGTCTTTTAAAGCACTAGCTTCTTTTTCTGCTTTTGCTAAAACTTTACCAGCATTAGTAGATAAATGTAACTGCACATTTTCACCTGTTACCTTTACATTTTCATCAACTAATCTTTGAGTTTTATCTATTAACGTATTTATAGGAACGCCTATTCTTTCTACTAAAGGCTGAATAAGTCCGTCCTCTTGTTTTAATAATGCAAGAAGTAAATGCTCGCTTTTTATTTCATTATGGTCTTCACCATTAGCTATATTAGCAGCTTCATTTACTGCCTCTTGGGCTTTTATTGTATATTTATTATAATCCATATTCTAATTTAATTGACGGCTCTTAAACCGCCTAACTCCTTTATAAATTAATTATTTAAGTTTTAATTAAATAATTTTGTTTCAGCATTTAATTGCTGTATGCTTATATATATGCAAGAAACGTGCCAGATAAATATGTAAAAATCTATTGTTTTTATACGTTGTAACTATATTTTTATATTTGTTTTTATGTTTCAATTAATATAATTGTATAAAATTTATATAGAAAAACAAGCATGTTGTATAAAAATAATACTATAAATTTATATTCTGTATCAATATAGCATATTAATTCTTATTTTTTAATTCAACTCAAATGTGTAATGTGTAAAAGCTTTCTCTGGTTTGAAATAATTATTGCTTTTATCTTTAATTATTTTAATCATATCTGCCATAGCCTTATAGTATAAGAAGTAATAACAATTCTTTTTATACTCTGATACAGGAGAGTTTATAAGTAAATTATAATATTGCTTAGATAAATTCAATGCTTCTTCATATTGAGTGTTTAATTTGAACTCTCTGTCATAATCTACCAAACGTACTAATTTGCCATTAAAATTAAATAAGTCTCCTCCGCCGCTTTCCCATTCTGTAGATGAGCTTATTTGGTTTTTAGGAACTATAGTAACCCAATCGGTTTCTTTAGCACTATCAGGGTGAACAGATGATACTTGAATTTGATAAATACCTGAATTTTTAACATGTTCTTCTGTAACTGTGAAATTAGTTTCAAACCTTTCAGCAGCCTCCATAATTTCTTTTACAGGAGGAATTGGATAGGTTGTATTGAAAGTTCTGTAATATTTGCCGTTAAGTTCTGTATATTTAGGTTCAAAAGGAGTACCATCATCAGATGCTGTATATGTAAGTAAAGGATTTACTTTAAAGTATATAATATCTGCAGCAGACTTAAAAGGATTCGGACTTTTTTATCTTTCCCAATTAATTCCGTCTTTAGTAGACTATATTCCATCTAATACATCAGCGGCATATGCTTCTGATGACATAATATACCAATATCCGTCAGAAGCATTGTATTGATATTTATATGTACTTCCTCCTGATATATAGATTTTAGTTCCATCATAACGATAATAATCAATTACTCCTCTTCTTCCCCAAGGGGCTTCATTTGTTTTCCAATTTTTAGGGTCAGATGTATCTTTTCCAACCTCTATAGTATAATAATATTTTGAATCTAAATAAAAATCTTCACTAGAAGGAGGAATAAATCCATTTGTGTAATAGTCATATACCGTAGGATGAGTAAATAATAAAAATTTACCTTTAAAATATAATAATTTAACCTCCCAATGGGCTGAACCAATTCTTCCTTGGAAATTAGGATTATCAAAATTTAATTTAGGCAAAATATATTCTATTTTATAAGTATCAGGAGAGTCAATCCAATTTATCAAGTCTGAAGTATTCTTTCCTTTCAAATTAAATAAAACATCTGATATATATCTAAAATTATCTCTGTAGAATTTTATATTTTTATATTCATATTTTTTATCTGGATATTTGTATACAACTTCATATGTTCCACCTGTTGGAATTTTTACCTTATCTTGTTCTATTAAAACTTTTCTTGAATTAAGATTAGTCCAATATTCTGTTTTTTCCAAATCATCATTTAATGAAAGACTATGTATTTTTGTTATAGTTTTTCCGTTATTATCTATTTTTAATATTGCACCTTTATATGTTGGAGTTAATATTTTAGTATTAGGGTCATATTTATATTCATTAGTTGCTAATACATGCCATTCATTATTAAATTTAAATCTTCTTCCATATCCTCCAAATACTATTCCGTCTTTCACAATTTCTGGAGTAACAATGATATTTTTTTCTTCTGTTTTTTCTGGAGGTATAGGAAGTACTGGAGTTGGTGTTGGATATTGAGGGATTTTTTCATTATTTTTAAATTCGGTAGGTGGAGGTATAATAGAAGGAGTTAATAGATTTACTTTTTTACAAGATATTAACAGATTTAGAATAATTAAAAGAAAAAGTATTTTATTTTTCATGATATATGCAATTTTATATTATTAATTTTATTTTTCAAGTTATTTATTTTATAAATATAAAAAATATGTTTTATGATTATGTAGTTATTATATAATTGACTTTGAATGAGTATATTATATAATTTGACAAAAAAGGGGTGTGTAAATATGTTTTCTGATTTAAATAATACTTTTACATTAAATAATAATTATAAAATTCCTTGCATAGGATTTGGTACTTGGCAGACACCAGATGGAGAAACTGCTGTAAACTCTGTAAAAGAAGCTATAAAGTTAGGCTATAAGCATATTGATACAGCAGCTATCTATGGAAATGAAAAAAGTGTAGGTAAGGCTATAAAAGAAAGCGGCATAGACAGAAAAGAATTATTTATTACAAGCAAAGTTTGGAACAAAGATAGAGGATACAATACAACATTAAAAGCATTTGAAAAAACTCTTAATGATTTGGAGCTTGATTATCTTGACCTTTATTTAATACATTGGCCAGCATCAGAAAATCAATTTAAAGATTGGGATAATATTAATTTGGAAACTTGGAAAGCTATGACAGAGCTTTATAAAAAAGGCAAAATAAAATCAATAGGTGTTTCTAATTTTATGCCTCATCATTTGAAATCTTTAATGCAAACAGAAATTAAACCTATGGTAAATCAAATAGAGTTTCATGTTGGTTTTATGCAAGAAGATACTGTTAAATATTGCAGAGATAATAATATACTTATTGAAGCTTGGAGTCCTCTTGGCACTGGTAAAATGCTTGATAATGCTATATTAAAAGAAATTGCTGCTAAATACAAAAAATCTGCTGCTCAGCTTTGTATAAGATGGTGTTTACAAAATAATACCCTTCCGCTTCCAAAATCAATTACCGAATCAAGAATAAAAGAAAATAGTGAAGTTTTTGATTTTAATATTAGCGATGAAGATATGAAGACTATAAACAATATAGGATATTTTGCAGGTTCAGGTTTAAATCCGGATAAAATAGATTTTTAACTTTATATTAATAATTAACAATTCAAACATATTTATAAGCTATGATTGAATTGTTAATTATTTTATTTATTATAATGCTTTAATAAAATCTATAGTGAAATTATTGCACCAAATAGCAGTTTCTGGATTAAAGTCTTCATTATGCAAATCAGTGTTTGATAATATTCTTATTCCTATAAAAGGTATATTGAAAGCCTTTGCTACTTGTGCAGCAGCTACAGTTTCCATCTCTTCAGCAGAAGTGTTGTATTTATTATGAAGCATATTTATTCTTTCTAATTCTCTATTCCATTGGTCGGCACTTCCTATAGTTCCTTCAACTACTTTGCCGTTTGTGTAATTTATAGTTTTTGCTATATTAACTAAATCACTATCACTATGAAATGCCATATTTGTTATAAAATTATTATTCTCATCTCTAAGCCTTTGAACATCATCTAAAAATATCCAATTATTTTGAATGCTATTTTCTGATTTTTCTGTTCTAAAAGCTCCTATATTAATTATATTAGTACCCAAAACAATATCGCCAGAATGCAAATTAATGTCATGACCGCCAGATGTGCCTTGATTAATAATAACAGTAGGTTTATATTTTTCTATACCTATAGTTGTGGCAGCAGAAGCATTAACAAGTCCGATTTCTGTTCTAGATACTATTACTTTATTTAATCCATTTTTTCCTTCCAAAGTGCCGACAAAAAAACTCCAACTACCATATCTTTCTTCTTTTACATCTTTTAAGCTTGCTATCATAGTATCAACTTCTATATCCATAGCCCCTTGAACTAATACTATGTTTTTATAATTTTCATTGCTGTTTGAATTATTATTACAAGATAATAATAACATCAAACTAAAAAACATAATGAATATTTTTTTCATTTGCGTATCCTTTGTGTATCCTTAATTTTTTTAAGTTAGCATTATAAGTATATTTGTTATAAAGTCAATGATTGCGTTTTTTGATAGTTATTTTATCCAAGGACGCTTATTGTCAAGCCAGCCTTTTTCTTTCCAATAGTTATAATCATTTTCTGTGATTTTCTTTTTTTGATGCAATTTTCTCATCAAGTAAAAAAGCATCTTTGTTTTTATAGAAGGCTTTATATTGCCGTAATCTTTTTTTATTTTATTAGCCAAAGAATATATTTGTTTTTTTATTTTTTCTTTTATATTTTCATTTACATCATTCCAAGTTACTTCTCTCACAGCAAAACCAATTCTATATGTTTTAGCAACACCCCAAAAAAATGTGCTGTCAGCTATATCTTTGGTTGTTTCTTTCATTCCGCCTCCTGCTGCAGTAGAAATACATACAACTTGTTTTCTAAACATACTCTCTTCTGGTCTATGTATCATCCATCTATATCCGTAATGGTCTAATAATGTTTTCATGGCAGCTGTTACATGATACACATACACTGGGCTTGCAAATATTATTACATCAGCATTATCTATAGCTGAAGTAATAGGGTTTAATGATTCATAATGAGGACATAATTTCTCTGACTTTTTAAAACAGCTATTACACCCAACACAAAAAGAGCTAAAATCTCTTGGAAGAAAAAACTCTGTAACATCGCCTTCTAATTTATCATAAAGCATTTTGGCAATATTATAAGTAGAGCCCTTATGGCTTTGACCATGTATTACTGTTATTTTCATTTTTGCATATATCTTAACATTATTAGTTTGAATTATACTATATAGTTATGATACTGTAAAGTATTTATTATGTTGCAAAATATGATTATTAGTGTGATTTTTTTAATAAAAAGGCTTATCAATATTAATTCATTGATAAGCCTTGAATGTTTAAAATCTATTAAATTAAAAAATTATTTTGTTGGGTTAGCAAATAGATGTTTTATATCTGTTTTTTCCCAAGTGAACTCTGGAAGCTCTCTTCCGAAGTGTCCATAAGCAGTAGTTTTTTCATATATTGGTCTTCTTAAATCTAATGTTTTAATTATACCTGCTGGAGTTAAGTCAATTTGTTTAGAAATAATAGCAGCTAATACTTCATCATGAACTTTGCAAGTACCAAAAGTATTAACATATACAGATAAAGGCTCAGGAACACCAATAGCATAAGCAAACTGAACTAAAGCTCTATCAGCAATACCAGAAGCAACAATATTTTTAGCAACATAACGAGCCATATAACAAGCACTTCTATCTACTTTTGTAGGGTCTTTACCAGAGAAAGCACCGCCGCCATGAGCACCATGTCCGCCGTAACTATCTACAATTATTTTTCTTCCTGTTAATCCGCAGTCTCCCATAGGTCCGCCAACTACAAATGAACCTGTTGGGTTAATATAATATTTTGTGTTTTCATCAAGCATATTTTTAGGACATATTTCATTTATTACATGTTTTTTTATGTCTTCTTCTATTTGTTTATGCTCAACTCCTGCAGCATGCTGAGTAGATATAACAACAGCATCTATTCTAGCAGCTTTAGCGTCTTTATATTCTATTGTAACCTGACTCTTTCCATCTGGTCTTAAATAGTCAACAATTTTGTCTTTTCTAACCTTTGTTAAACGTTCTGCTAATCTATGAGCTAAATGTATGCTTAAAGGCATAAAAGTTTCAGTTTCATTTATAGCATAACCAAACATTATACCTTGGTCGCCAGCTCCTTCAGAAACATTTGAGCTTTCAGAATTGAATAATCCTTTACCAGCACTAACACCCATATCTATATCAGGAGATTGTTCTGCAATAGCCTCCATTACTGCACAAGTATCAGCATCAAAACCCATATCGCTGCTTGTGTATCCTATTCGCCTTACGGTATCTCTAGCGATTTTTTGATAATCCAATCTAGCTTTTGTAGTGATTTCTCCAGCAATGATGAGCATTCCTGTTTTTGCTAAAGTTTCACATGCAACTCTAGAATTAGGATCTTGTTTTAAACATTCGTCTAAGACTGCATCGCTTACAGCATCGCAAATCTTATCAGGATGGCCTTCTGTTACCGACTCAGAAGAGAAATGATAATTTTTTATCTCAGCCATAGTTTTACCTCTTTTTAAAATAATCGTTTTATTTTATATTATGTTTATATAATGTCAATAGCTTTTTTAGATAATTCTAACTATAGTCATTAAGTATTTACAAAAACGCTTAATAGTATATAATTTTTTATACATTTTTATTGAGTTATTATTTATGAAAAAAAAAGTTATATTTTATGTATTTATTTCATTTATTGCTTCATTAATATTATATTTTAATCTTGATAAACCGCAGACTTATGCAAATTATACAAGTATTATGAATACTAATTATATGGCTGTGAGAGATGAAGCACCGCCTGAATATTTTATTGATAATTACAAACAAAAAAAAGATAATCTTTCAAAAGTGTTTGATGAGAAAGATTTATCTGCTATCTTAAAATATAAAGCACTTATTATTTCTTATTTGGGTGAAGAAGAGGTTATATTAAATGGGGTAGAAGATAATAATATTTTTAATGTTAATATTTCTAAAAAAAATAACGGCATTATAATAAGTGAAAAAACTTCAAAGAATTTAAATGTAGGAATTGGAGACAATGTTATATTAAAATTAATTACTAAAGATGGTCATTATAATGCTGAGGAATATGAGGTTTTAAGTATATTAGATACATTAAAATATAATTATGTTTTAGTTGATATAGATAATTTAAATAATTTTGTGAAGCTTAATGATTGTGCTAGTGAAATATATGTAAAAGATAATAGTTTAGATGATAATATAGTTAAACAAATTTTTGGTGACGATTTTGTATATTATTCTTTAAATGAAAAAACAAATAACAATAATAATTTATATTTTATTTTAGCTTATTTCTTTATTTTATTTTTTAGTTTTATATTTGTAAATAATAATAATTTGTTTTACAGTGTGATATTTTCTATTATTGGATTTATACTTTCTTTAGCTGCTTATTTTATAATAATGAAATATATATTAAAAAATAATTTTTATTTTGATAAAATATATTTAATAGTGTTATTAGTAAATATTGTTTCTGTGTTGTCTGCAAAATTAAAAATATATTCAATAAAAAAGATGTTTTTAGAGAGTTTGAAGTTTTCTAATTTATTAATTTTATTTGGTTTTATTGTAGTGTATGTTTTTGCTTTTGTAGTTTCTTATGATTTTTTATTAGAAATACCTAAAAAAACATTTACAGATAATAATATATATAGTATTGCTAAAAAAAATACTTCTGATAATACTTTTTTATTGAATGGTTCTATTGGAGATATAAATATTATTAATAATGATGTTACAAGGGTTATATCATTTCCTGTTGGTGTTGTTATTAGAACTGGAAGTATTCAGTCTAGAGTATATGCTTATGATAATTTAAATATTAATTATAATCTTATATCTGGAGAGATGTTTGAAGGAGAAAACAAAGAAATTGTTATAGGCAAACATTTAGCAAGATATTTAAATCTTAAAGTAGGAGATAGTGTTTCACTTATAGCAAAAAACTCACGCGGTATTTTGGATACTATGTATTTTAAGGTTGTTGGAATATATGATATAGAAAATTATAATATATATGCTAATTTAAAAACAATGTATGACTTTTTGCATCTTAGAGGCGGCGACAAATCTCCATATAATGAAAGAATAATAATACAATCAAAAGATAATATATATCCGTATTTAAATAAAAAGTTAAAAGATAATAATTTAGATGAACTTTATATAGAAGGATATGATGATAATAATAACATAAAAATATTTAGCTTTATATTTATGGCTTTATTTCTTATATCTGTTTCTTTATTTAATTCTTTTTTATTGTCTGTTTTTTGTAAAGCAAGCAATATTAATAAAAATGAGTCTATTAAAAAATATGCTATATCATTTATCATTGCTATTATTTTATCATTAATATTAATTTTATTGCTTTATGATATAGTATTTAATTTTATAATATTTTTAGTAATAATTTTTATTTTGTCTTTTGCTTTAACTCTAATTTCTTTGTTAGGCAGTGATATATGATAAAGAATATATTTAATAAAAAGAGAAAAGTTATAATATTTTTATTATTTATAATATTACTTCTTTGTTTGTATATGTTTTATTTTTCAAGGTCTTTGAGGGTAAGATATATTGAATTAGAGTTTGATGATTTGCCTTATAGCTTTGAAGGTACAAAAGTGGCGTTTGCGGCAGATATGCATGCTGGGCTTTATATACCAATTTCTCATGTAAAAAAAATGTCTGATATTATAAGAGAAAATAATCCTGATTTAATATTATTTGCTGGAGATTATATTTACAGTGCTCCGAGGTGGTTTCATTATTATAATTCTAATAATGTTCAAAAGCTCGATGAAGGAATAAAAGATTTAAATGCTAAATTTGGAAAATATTCTGTTATGGGCAATCATGATAATTGGGAGAGTACTACTGATGTATCTAATTGTTTAATAAAAAATGGTTTTAAAACTATAGATAATAATATAGTATTTATCACAAATGAAGCAGGAGATTATATTTCTATAGGAGGAGTAGGAGATTTTTTAACAGATAAAGTTGAGTTTGATAGTGCAACTAAAGGAGTTGAAACTAATAATTTCCATATTATGTTATCTCATGAACCTCTTTTCCCATTAAAAATTGCTAGAGAAGGCGGATACAATAAATTAATAGATTTTTTTCTTGCTGGGCATACTCATGGATTTCAAATAAGTTTTGTGCCTATCAAACTAATAGAGTTTATAAACAAAAATAGAGAATATCCTTTAATGAGTATATATGGCAATATGAAAGCATATAATACAAGAGTGTATGTTACATCTGGGGTGGGGGTAGTGCTGCTTCCTTTTAGATTTTTTGCCTCTCCTGAAGTAGTTATTATTACATTAAAAAGAAAAAGATAATTTTTTTATTCTTTGTTGCTATGGCAATAGACTTTTATAATGAAATACTGGATAATTATAAAAAAAATTAAAAGGATATTGCGATGCCAAATTTTATTAACAATATAGATTATAAAAAAGTATTATCATTAAAAGACACTGTAGAGATTAACTCCGCATTAACTTTAGTAGACAGAGATAATTTAGCAATAAAAATACTTTCTGTAGACAAAGACAAATCTATACCAACTCATAGCAGTACAGGAGATGTATTGGTTATTACTATAGATGGTAAGTTTGAAATGACTATAGAAAATGATGCTTATGTATTATCTGAAGGAGAATCTATTTTAATACCTGCTAATGCAAATCATTCATTAAAGGCAATAGAAGCTTTTAAGGTGGTTGTTATACAAGTGAAGCCATAATGGTGTTTTTTTATTAATAAATAATTTTTTTAAGCATGAGGTTTTTTTAAGCCTTATGCTTTTTTTATTATATAGTAATTAAATTATTTACAATTTGCTATTAATAAAGTAATAATTTATAATTATGTTAATATAGTTTTAGATTTTTAAAAGGTTATTATATGAATAAAATAAACAGAATATATATAGGCTATCCTCCATTTGAAAGCGATAGGGGAGTGGCATTGCTTTCACAAAACAGACAATTTCAATGGTTCAAAAGCCCAACATATATTTATCCTGTTGTGCCTGCCACTGCTGCAACTATGATAAAAAATGCAGGCTATAAAGTAGATTTTATTGATGCTATTGCAAGGAATATGACTACTAAAGAATGGTATGAGTATTTGGATTCTAATACACCTGATTTATTATTTTTTGAAGTAAAGACACCTGTTATATATAAAGCTTGGAAAATAGTTGATGATTTAAAAGCAAAATACAAAAATATGATTGTTGTTATTGCAGGAGACCATGTTACTGCTATGCCTGATGAGACTATGAATAACTGTAAGGTTGATTATTTGCTTACAGGCGGCGATTATGATTTTTTGCTTTTAAACTTGATTGAATATTTAAACGGAAAAACACAATTAGAAAAAGGCATATACTATAGAGAAAATGAAACTATAAAAAATACAGGTTTCTTTGAATTAAGACATGATTTAAAAAGTCTACCGTTTATAGACAGAGATTTAACAGAGTGGAAAAGGTATGCTTATGACAATGGAAACTTCAAACGCATTCCTGGCACTTATATAATGGCTGGGCGTGACTGCTGGCATCATAGATGTACTTTTTGTTCTTGGACTGGTATATATACAAACTTCCGTGCGAGAACCGCTGAGAATGTAGTTGATGAAGTGGATTTTCTTTACAATAAATACAATATAAGAGAGATAATGGACGACACTGGTTGTTTTCCTGTAAAGAAATGGCTTAATGATTTTTGTAATCTTATGATAGATAAAAAACTAAATAAAAAAGTTAATATAGACTGTAATATGCGTTTCGGTGCTTGTAATGAAGATGAATACAGACTCATGAAAAAGGCAGGGTTTAGATTCTTGTTGTTTGGTTTAGAATCAGCAAGTCAAAACACATTAGACAGACTTGTAAAAGGCAATAAAGTTGAAGAGATACTTCCTTCCTGTAAAGCAGCCTCTGATGCCGGGTTATCTCCTCATATCACAGTAATGCTTGGATACCCTTGGGAAACTGAAGAAGATATTGAGAAAACTTATGAGCTTACAAAAAAACTTCTTCTAAAAGGCTATGCTAAAACTATGCAGGCAACAATTATAATTCCATATCCTGGTACAGAATTATTTAATCAATGTAAAAGAGAAAATTGGCTTACCACAGAAAATTGGGAAGATTATGATATGCGTACTGCTATAATGAAAACAGATGTTGGAGAAGAGAAAATAAAATCTTGGATACAAAAGCTTTATAATTTAAGTTTTACTCCTCAGTTTTTAATGCATAAAGTATTGTCTATTAGAGATTTAGACGATATAAAATATTATTTAAGAGCATTTAAAAAGGTGTCAAAAGGACACTTAAAAGATTTTGAATAAATATATTTAATTATGCTGAATGATATATTTGAACAATTAACAAAATTGCAAAATAGCAAAAAAGCTAAAGAGATGTCTGCATACATGAAAAACAAATTTGAGTTTTTGGGTGTGGATTCTAAAAGCAGAAAAAATATAGAAAATAACATTTTTAAAGAATACAAAAAAACAGAATATATTGATTTTAATTTTACAGATAAATGTTTTAAGAGTAAATATAGAGAGTTTCAATATTGTGCTATTGATTATTTGAGTTTAAAGAAAAAATATTTAAATAAAAGCCATATTGAAAAATTAAAAGAATACATATTAACAAAATCATGGTGGGATAGTGTTGATGGCTTTCATAGAATAATTGGAGACATTGCTTTGAGAGATGAGAGTGTCAATTCAATATTATTAGAATGGTCTTTAGATGATAATTTTTGGCTTAGAAGAATTGCTATATGTCATCAGCTTCTAAGAAAAAATAATACAAACACTAATTTACTTGAAGAGATAATAATTAATAATTTAAATCAAAATGAGTTTTTTATAAATAAAGCTATAGGCTGGGCACTTAGAGATTACAGCAAAACTAATTCAAAATGGGTTATAGATTTTATTAATAAGCATAAAGATAATATGTCTAATTTGAGTATAAAAGAAGCGAGTAAATATTTATAAAAAAATTGCTCGAGACTGGACTTGAACCAGCACGGTGTTACCCGACAGCACCTCAAGCTGTTGTGTCTACCTATTCCACCACCCGAGCGAATAAAATTAATATCTATTATATAATAACATAACTTTTTGTCAAATTTTATTTTTTATTATAAGTTATTTTTAAATGTTGCTAATAATAAAAAATGTATTAATATAAAATAAAGGATTTATATTATGACTGTGAAAGATAAAATAGATAGTTGGTTTATTCAGGCTAGATTATATTTTGGCTTAACTAAATATGCTTCCGCTCTTAGATTATACGATAAAATTATAGAGTATTTTTATACCTACAGCGAAGATTTGGATAATAATTATAAAGAGATATATTTTGCAAGAGCTTACTACAAAAAGGCATTAACTCTATATTATTTAAATCAATACGAAAAGTCTATAGAGTTTTATGATAAGGCTATAAGTGTAAATCCTTTATATGAAAAGGCTTTTATTAATAAGGGTATAATACTTGCTAAGTTAAATGCTTATGATGATGCTTTGTCTTCTTTTAATATGGCTATAGAGATAAATGATAAATCTGAAATATCTTATTTTAATATAGGTATAATATATTCAAAATTGGAACGTTATCAAGATGCTTTAGATTATTTTAATATAGCAGGTAAGTTAGGGTATGAATATGCTTATTTAAATGTTGCTATTATGTTGGAGAGGCTTGGAGAGATAGATAACGCTCTTAAAATGTATGATAAGGCAATAGATAGTAATCAATATTTAGAGATAGTTTATTTAAATAAAGGAAATTGTTTAAATAGAATAAATAAATATAAAGAGGCTATAGAATATTTTGATAAGGCTATAGATATTTTAAAATCAAAAGAGATAAAAAACACTAATAAATCATATATAGATGACAGTGATATGATTGAGTATAATTATATTGATGATAATTCTATTTGTGAGAGAGTTTATTTTTCTAAGGCCAATTCTTTAATATCTTTAAAAGAATATGATAAAGCTTTGGATATTTTAATAAGTGTAGATAAATATAAGTCTGTTAATATTTTTAATATTATATCAAAGTTTATATATTTTATAGATATAGATAAACTAATAAATATTATATTAAGTCAAGAGAGTTTTTGGATAAAAGAAAAAGAAGAATATTTTTATTTTGTTACGAGATATATTGCTGATAAAAATAAATTAAAGAGATTATGGATACTTCAGTATATACTTTTATATTTAATATCAGTAAAAGATTATGATAATATAGAAGAAATATCTCATTATACTAGTATAGAAGTATTTGATGAGATGGCTTTTGACAAAAGATATGATAAAACCGAAGAGGCTAATTTAAAAAATTATAATAGCTATCTTAAGAAAAATAAGTTTAGAATGACAAGTGTAAAAAATGCTAATGACCCTAAAGAGGGTAAAGTTTTAATGCAGCTTCTTAGAGATAATAGCTTAAATGTAAAGCATTCTAAAGTGAATAATTTTATTGCATTACAAACTTCTTTTAGCAGATGTAAAGATTCTCTCACTATGTATAGATTATATGGTAAAAATGATAATAAAGAAGGAACAGGCTGTTGTTTAGTGTTTAATAAATCTTTTTTTGATACTTCTTTTAATAATATAAACTCTAGTATACTTTTTTCTTTTTCTTATAATAAAGAGAATAATTCTTATATAGAGTCTTATGAAGAGAATACTTTGCCATTATACTATGTGCTTTATTATAACTATAGAAAAAATGAAATAATATTTAATCCTTCAGAATCTGATTACAATTCACTTATAATAGACTTAAATAAAAATTATTATACTCTTTGGAATGAGGGGAATGATTTTTATGATAAGTTAAAAAATAAAATAGGTTATATTTTTAATAATATATTTGATATTATAAAGTCTTTTAATAGTGAAGAGTTAGAATATTCTTGTCAGCTTCTTATGAATATACAATATTTAATAAAAGATTCATCATTTGTAGAAGAGCAGGAGATGCGTATTATACAGCTTTTAGAATATGGAAGCAATCCTTTGCATATAGATGATAACATGAAACGTTCTTACAAAAATTATTTATATTTATTTGATAATAAGGCATTAAAAGAGGTAATACTCGCTCCAAAGGTTAAGGATGCTGATTTTTTGGTTGAGAAATATAATGATAGGTTAGCTAAAGCGACTAATATATATAATTCAGAGACTATAAAAAATAAATATAGAATTAATGTATATGTATCTAGTGCTCCTATATCTTGATAGTTTTATGATATATATTATAAAATATTCTATGTAATTATTATTTTTATAGTTTATTTTTGTTAAATAAATTATTTTATATATATTTTATTATTGCTTTTTTAATAAATGTTTACATACTATTTAAATATAGATTTTATATTAAATAAGAAGTATGTAAATATGAGGGGCTAACTCCTATGAAAAGTTTAATTTTATTTTTACTTGCATTTTTAATTTTGATTTCTTCATGTCAGCAGCAGCGTCCTAATATACTTGCTCCTGATAATATTATAACTGATCCAGAAATTAATTATATTACAAATTATGTTACAAATGTAATAACTAATAATGCCATAATTGTTATAACTTTAGATTATATAAATAGCCAAATCCCTGCTTTATCTTTTGAGGTTCCAAATACGCCTGATGATGTTAAGGAAGTGTTTACTGATTTTATATATAAATCAATACCAGCTCTTCCAGAAGGAACTCCATATCCTCAATTAACTATGCAATTAAAATCAAAATGGAGAAAAGAGCCAGATTATGCAATAAAAATAAAAGAATTTACGAATACTTTTCAAAAGAAAATATATACTTTAGCAACAAATATAGGCTGCGAGGTAAAAGGAGATATAAAGACTTCTTTATCAGATAGTGATGAAGGTATTACTGATGCATGGCTAAATGTAGAATTTTCTTTGTCATTAAAAACTAACTTTCAAATTACACCAAAAGAATTAGCTAAGGCTATTACAAATAATCCTATAAAAATAACTTTTAAAAGAAAAACAAGTTCTGCGAAAGTTTGGGAAGATGATACAGCTGTTATAGTACCATAATAAATTTATTATTCAGTTAAAGAGTTTATTGTTTTTATTATCTTGACAAATAGTGTATTATTAATATAATTATAATATCTTAGATAAGGACTTTTTATGAAGCGAATATTTTTTGTATTATCTATTATTTCATTGATATTTTTTGTTTCCTGTGAAAAAGATAAAAAGAATATAGAAAAACAAGTTGATAAACTGCTTGAGAATGTTGATGAAAAAATAGATGAGGGCTTAAATACTGCTAATGATGCTATAGATAATGGTTTGGATAAGGCAGGAGATACTATAGAAGATGTTAAAAAGAATGCTGAAGATACTTTAAGCAAATCATTGGAAGAGGCATCGAAGTCTATAGAAGAAGCAAAAGAAAATTTAAAAAAGTAAATTTATGAATAAAAAAATAGCTATAGTTGTCTGGAGTAAAACAGGTAATACTAGGCTTATGGCAAATGCTCTTAAAGAGGGTATAGAACTTCAAAAATGTCAAGCGGATATGTTTAAGGCTTATAATTTTGACAGAAATAAAGCTGAAGAATATTCGATAATCGCTTTAGGCTGTCCTGCCATGGGAACTGAAACTTTGGAGGATAGTGAGTTTTTACCGATGTATAATGATATAAAGTCTGTTCTCAAGAATAAAAGAGTATTTTTCTTTGGTTCTTATAGTTGGGGTGATGGAAAATGGATGCGAGATTGGGTTGAGGACGCCAAAAATAATGATATTAATTTGTTTAGAGAACCTATTATAGCTAAAGAAAAACCTACAGATGATATATTATTAAAAATGAAGGAAGTAGGGGCTGATTTGTCAAGAGATTAAAAATTATTGGAGGAAATCTTTATGGATAAAAAAATTATTATTACTATTAGCAGAGAGTTTGGAAGCGGAGGAAGATTTATAGGAGAAGATGTTGCTAAAAAATTGGGTATTGCCTTTTATGATAAGGCTATTATAGAAATGGCTTCTGATAAAACTGGATTTTCTCCAGATTATATAAAAGAAAATGAGCAGAAATTAACTTCTCCATCTCTTTTTAATTTTGCTATATCTGGTTCTTATGCTGGTAATATGGTTTTTGGTAATGGTGAATCTTTACAGGATACTATGTTTTTTGCTCAAAGCAATGTTATAAAAGAAATTGCTAGTAAACATTCTTGCGTTATAGTTGGAAGATGTGCTGATTATGTTTTAGAGAAATTTGATAATTGTATTAATATTTTTATACATTCAGATATGCAAAGTAAAATAAATAGAGCTGTTAATGAATATAAATTGGATAGTAATAGCGTAGAGAAGATTCTTAAAGATAGAGACAAATTAAGAGCTAAACATTATAATTATTACACTGGAAGAGTATGGGGCGATGCTAGAAATTATCATGCTTGTTTTAATAGCGATTATATAGGCTTAGAGAAAGTGGAAGACATTATAGTAGATATGGCTAAAAGTCTATAAGGATTTTACCCGCTAATGAAAATAATAGCTGATTTGCATACACATACAATAGTTAGCCAGCATGCTTTTAGTACTGTAGATGAGATTATAAATGCTGCTAAAGATAAAGGTTTTTTAGCTGTTGCTATTACTGATCATGGTCCTAAATCTAGCGATGGTGCTAAGCCTGTGCATTTTAGGTCTATGCATAATATACCTGAATATGTTAATGGTATTAGAGTACTTAGAGGTGCTGAGGCTAATATTATAGATTATGATGGAAATATTGATTTAAGAAAAAATGTTCTTGAATGTTTAGATTTTGTTATAGCTTCTTATCATGAGGATTCTATTACTCCTTCAAATATAGAGTCTCATACTAATGGATATATTAGTTTAATAAAGAATAGTTATGTTGATTGTCTTGGGCATGTAGGAAATCCTAAGTTTGCATTTGACATGGAAAAGATAATTAAACTTTGTAAAGACTATAATAAACTTATAGAGATTAATTCTGCTTCTTTTAAGGTGAGAAAGGGTAGCGATACAAATTGCAAAGAAGCGGCATTACTATGTAAGAAGTATAATTTAAATATTGTAGTTACATCAGATTCTCATTCAAAATATAATGTAGGCAATCATGAAGCTGCTTTGAATATGCTTGAAGATATTAACTTTCCAGAAGATTTAATTTTGAATGCCGATTTTGATAGGCTTATGAATTATTTAAATAGTAGAAATAGAAATTAAATATTATTTTGTAATGTTATTGATTTTTTACAGCAAGCTGACCGCATCCTGCTAAAATTTCTTGACCTTGTTTAAATCTCTCAACAACTTCTATACCATTATCTTTTAATATGGATTTGAATCTTAATATAATATCTTTATTTGGTCTTTGAAGCTCTGGTGCATGTTCTACAGGGTTCATCGGTATAATATTAACTTTGAAAGGAAACTCTTTTTTTAAGTTTACTAATCTATAAGCATCATTAACAGAATCATTAACATCTTTTATTAATACCCATTCAAAAGTAATCATTCTTTTTCCATTTTTACTGTATCTTTTAAGTATGTTGATAAGGTTTTCTATTGGATATCTTTTATTTATAGGCATTATTTTGTCGCGTACTTCATTTTTAAGTGAGTGTAAAGAAACAGCCAATCTGCAATCTAAATCTCTCTCTATTAATTGTTTTATTCCCGCAACTTCTCCAGATGTGGATATTGTTATATGCCTTATACCTAAATTAAATCCTTTATATGAATTAATAGTATCTATTGCTTTGAATAAATTTTTTGTATTAGCTAAAGGCTCACCCATACCCATAAACACTATAGAATTAACTTTTTTTGTAACGGCACGCATTAATATAAACTCAGCAAGTATTTCATCAGCAGTAAGGTTTCTAGATAGCCCCATACTGCCAGTAGCACAAAAAGCACAACCATATCCGCAGCCAACTTGTGATGATAAACAAAAAGTTACTCTGTCATTTTTACCAAGTATTACAGATTCTATTTTTTTCTTATCATATAATGATATTAATAGTTTTCTTGTACCGTATTCATCTTCTGTTATGGATTCTATTTTAGAATTATGTATAAAATAATTTTCATCTAATAAAACTCTCAAATCTTTTGGAATATTACTCATTTCATCAAAAGATATAGCATATTTTTTATATATCCAATTTAATATTTGAGATGCATGAAACTTAGGAAAATTATTTTCAATACAGAATTTAGATAAATCCTCTTCTGATACATTCATTATAGATATTTTTTTTGGCATATAACTTAATTTTTTATTATATATTTTTTTATAGCTTATAACCTATAAGCTTATTAATCAAACTCCTCAGCAGCTTGTTTTAGGTTTACTAGGTTTTGAGCTGCTTGAAGAAGATGATGATGTGCTATTTTTTCCTTTATAATCATTAACATAAAAGCCAGAACCTTTAAATATTACACCAGCATTTAAAGAAATTATTCTTTTAGCACTTCCTTTACATATAGGACATTTAGCTTTAGGTTCAGCAGTCATAGACTGGAACTCTTCAAACTCATGTCCGCATTTTTTACATTTATATTCATAAGTAGGCATAATTTTTTATCTCCAATTAATTTAATAAAATAATTAAACTATTTTAACAAAGAAATATATATCAAAATAAAAATCTGTCAAGTAATTTAATTTAGTTTAGAATAACTATAAGCAATATTCGCAGCTACACGGCAATTATTATAAACTAATTCTTTATTAGCTTTAAGGCTCTTGTTTTCTGTTACACTATGAAGCTTAGCCAATATAAAAGGAGTTACTTTCTTACCAGATATATTTTTATCTTTTGCTTCTTTAACAGTATCTTCTATTACTTTGTCTATATAGCTTTTATCCATTTCATATTCTTCTGGTATAGGGTTACATACAACAACCCCTCCGTTTAATCCTAAAGACCATTTTGTGTGAAGAATATTTGCTATATCTTCTATAGTATCTATTTTATAATCCACATCAAAACCGCTGTCTCTTGTATAAAAATTAGGGAATTTAGAAGTCTTATAACCAAGTACAGGAACCCCAAAAGTTTCAAGATATTCTAAAGTAAGCCCTAAATCTAATATTGATTTAGCACCGGCACATACTACAGCAACATTTGTTTTAGCAAGTTCCTGCAAATCTGCAGATATATCAAAAGTATCTTGTGCATATCTATGAACTCCTCCAATTCCTCCTGTGGCAAATACTTTTATTCCAGCAAGAGAAGAAGCTATCATAGTTGTAGTTACGGTTGTAGCACCATCTTTTTTTAAAGCAAGTATTGCAGGTAAATCTCTCCTGCTTGCTTTTGTAATATCTTTGGTACTTCCCATATATTCAAGTTCGTCTTTGTTTAGACCTATTTTTATTTTGCCTTTTATTATAGCAATAGTAGCAGGTACAGCATTATTTTCTCTGATTATCTTTTCGCAATTTAATGCACTTTCTATGTTTTCAGGATAAGGCATACCATGTGATATTATTGTACTTTCTAATGCAACTACTGCTTTTTTTTCATCTAATGCAGTTTTTACTTCTTCACTAATATCTAAAAAATTATTTAATCTATTCATTTTTTAATCCTACCTATTTCCAGAAATATTTAAGAAATATCCAAGTTGCAATCCTATATCTAATGAACTTATAGATTCTTTTGCTACTCTAACATTACTCAAATAATCACTATTATTAAACTTTAGAGCAAAATCGTAATTAACATATACTCCTATAAGAAGATAATTTAATATATGGAAATCTAAAGAAACTTTCACATATGGTATTAAAGCATTGTCAAAAATGTCAGTTATGTCGCCTCTGTCAAGATAGTATTTTCCGCTATATCCTAATGGGTTAGAATAATTATCTTCTATACGATAAGAACCGCTAATAGGTATTTTAACTCCTCCTCCGGCTGATAAAGACATGAAAAAGAAATGGAATTTAAACATTCCTCCAACCATAAAACTATCAAATTGATAATTTTCAGTTGCTCTGCTTCCATTTATATCATATTTCAAAGCATAACCATCATGATAATATCCAAGGTCTGCAAGTATTGATATTGCTGTATTGTCAGTTATATTATTTTTTATTCCAACCAAAAAAGAATATCCCATATCAAAATCTCTAAAACTTGATGGTAATATTGAAGATGAATCAGCAACAGCACCGCTCATAGCAAATTGACCTACAAAACCTAAACTTACATCAGCAGCAGTAAGATTATAATAGGATATTGAACCAATTAATAATACAAATAAAAATACTTTTTTCATTCTTTATCTCCCATAAATAGTGTAATATAACTATTTAAAAAGTCAAGCAAATAGTAAAATGATAAATAAAATTATATAAATGAAATTATAATAAAATATAAACTCTCTTTTTTTTATTATAGATAAAATTATATTGTATATTGCATTAAATAATATTATAGCAATGAATAACTTTGTATTATCTTTTATTATTAAAAATAAAGAAAATATAATAATAAATATATTTGATATTATATAGCAAACATATTCGTATTTATCTAGCTTTTTATCTGCTCTAAACAGGAAAATTGTTTTTATAAATATAATTAAAAATAATACATATAAATAAAAAAATAATTTATGAGATAATAATATATTGTTTTTTAAGTTTAGTATTATTAATGATAGAGAGCTTATTGATATGAATATACTTATAGTTCTTGATAGTGTTATTGATAATTTAGTGTTTTGCATTTTATTATATAGAAGATAAGCTAAATATATTATAGAAGAGTTTAAGATAATAAATATAGTATATAATATTTTTAAGTTAAGCATATTGTTTTGTACTAAAAATATAGTAAGGCGTTTTATATCTAATTGATTATTTAATTTAAGTAAAGCAAATATTGATGCCAAGATAACAAATAATACAAAATATAATAAAAATGCCCATATAACAATTTCAGCTATCATAGTATAGAAATCGTATAAATAAGATAATTGTTTTATATCATATTTAATATATGAAAGAGCCAATGCAAAAATAATAAGCATATTAGCAGAGAATATATGAATTAATAATTTTATATATTCTTTTGATATATTTGTTTTTATTAATAGTTCATATGGCAAGCTATATAAATAAATTGATATTATAAATATTATTGCTGCTGTTATAATTATAGATTTTAAGCATATTTTGTTGATTGAAAATAAAATATTAAGTATAAAAAAACTAATAGGTATTAAAGAAGAAAATAATATTTTTAATAGAAATACAAATTCTGTATTAAAAAATATTTCCAAATTAGATAAATTATTTGTAAGTTTATAAATATCTATTGTAACAAATGGTACTATATAAATAATAGAAATTATTAGAATAAAACTAATAGCTATTATAATGTCTTTTATATTATTTTTTGATATATTTATTTTTTGCATTAATATTCCTAGTTAATTAGTGATTATAAATCTTTTATTATACGATGTCAATAAATTATATACTTAATAATTGCACGGGAGCCAAACATATTGCACTAAGTATTCCTTAATTTCTTAAAGTATAACATAGGCGTATCATAATTTAAAGCAGAATGTATTCGTTTACGCATCTGCGGGCATTCGCCTAATTCCAAAAATGATTATATTTTTGTAGCTTTTTATTTGCTTTCTCTAAAGTTAATTCTTGTGTACAAAAGTCATAGAATTCTTTTTGGTCTCGGTTGTGTGTACTCTCTACTACACCGTTATACCAAGGTGAGGCAACAGGACTATAAACTCTCTTAATATAGTTCTTCTTACAAAATATATCTAAAGGGTGTATTGTATCAAATGAATGTTTTCGATAAGTAAATTCTGTACCATTGTCTGTTTGAATACAATGTATTCTAAAAGGAAAATAATCTAACATTCGTTTTACAAAATCAATAGTACTGTTAGGACTTTTTTCATCATATAAATACCTAAAGCTCATTCTAGTAGCTACATCTACAGCAGTAAATTGATAATAGCGTATTTCACCAAAAAAAGCATATTTAACATCTATTTGTACTTTTTCTCCCGCTTCCTTAATATAAATAGCATGTTTTCCTTTATGTTTCCTCTTAATTTTTTTCTTTTTACTTCTATACAAATTATTTTCTTTTAGGACAGTTTCTATTGCTGTTGTTCCTACTTTAATCGCTTCTAATTCTAATTGTTTTTGTATTTTAAATTTACCATAACCATATAATTTTCTTATCTCAATTATTCTTTTAATAATCTTTTTATCTTTCAATTTGTTTTTATTAGTTTTAGGTTTAGTAGATTTAGGTTTTATAATAGAATAAGTTTCTAATTGGCTTTTCCAATAATAATATGTTCTAATACTAATATCATATTTAGAAGCTAATATTTCTTTATTCTTAACTTTATTGATTTTTAGAACTATCTTTTTTCTTTGATTTGAAGTATATTCTTTCATAGGTATTCCTTTAAATTGGGCTATATATATTATAAGGAATACCTACTTT
>ERZ1026866.139-NODE-139-length-48343-cov-16.618083_pt1 | contig 48343 bp, 51 predicted proteins | sample MGYA00380163_ERZ1026866 | MGnify/ENA primary metagenome ERZ1026866 (study PRJEB33269, sample SAMEA4719799) | human gut metagenome | biome: human-associated habitat; feature: organic feature; material: feces | place: Cameroon | collected 2013-10 ...
ATTTTTAATTGAATTATCAAATTCTTTTGAAGACATTTACCCTACCAAATATTTTATATTTTACAAATACAAATATATCACAATTTTACATGATATAAGACTACATAAATTGATAAATATGAATAAAAAAATATTTGAATTTACATTTTTGATATAAATTTACAATTTTTATTTTATTTGATAATGGAAAATATAAATTTATTTCACTAAAATAGGAAACAGGCAGGATGTGCTAAATTATCCCAAATTGAAATTTGTATAATTTAACGAACTTCTTTCAAACAGAGTTTTCAAGCAAGTTATCCTGCTCTGGTGAGACCGATTGCACTACCGTACAATGTGTTTTTGAATTAACAAAGAGACATAAATGTATGAAAGGAATAAAATTGAAACCAATTCAACTGGAAAATCTAGCAAAAGATAGTAAACAGATCCAAACAGATATTACCTGTAGAAGAATAGATCTTTTTATAAATGAAAATGATTTATCTTTAATATGGCTTAAAAATATCAAAAAACCTAGTTTAAACAAAAAGGAAGTTTTAACTTTACCTAAGTTTGCAGATAAAGAAATCGTTTATTTAGGTTCAATATTAAGTTCAGTAACTGAAGAAGAACTTAAGCAGTTTATTTACAATCGTATATTTACATTAAATATCAGACAACCAAAACTTTTTTATGGTTCTCCTGAAGTAAGACAGCTTAATTATCAAAATTTTAATAACAATAAATTTAAAGCGTAAAGGGAAAAACTGTGATTACTTCAGATGAAAAAGATAAAAAAGACCGAAGATACAAAAGTGATTTAGAAAGAAAAAGCTACGATATTCATGTAAGACTTTGTAAAGACGATTATGCTGAATTAAGAGTTAGAGCAACTAGCAATAACATGAAAATGAATCAGTATATTCGTAATACGATTTTCTCTGATCGTTACAGGATTATAAACACAGATTATGATCTGTTTTTTCGTTTAGGAAGAGCTATTGATGTATTAACCAGAACTGGTAATTATCTGGTTAAATTAGGCAAATTCTTAGAGAACAACGAAGACTATAAAGATATTAAACGTTTAAAAGAAGGTTTTGAAGCAGAGAAATTAGCCCTTAAAGAACTAAGAAAATTAATCATCTCATACCAAAGAAAAACTGATGAACTTGAGGAACAAAAAAATGCAACTTCAAATCAATAAAATTGTTGGTATTTATAACAGCAAAATAATCGTTATCGATACTATTTTTTCAGAAAAACATGATGGTCTTTTTAATTTGATTTTATCTGAATTTGAAACAATCTCTAAAAAACAGATCATAAAAGATCCTGCAATATTAAACAGCGAACACCGTTCAGAATTTGAAATCCTATACAACAATTTATCTGAAGAAGAAAAAGAAAAATTAAATAAAGTGATAGGAAAAAAAGGGAAAGACTTTATGGAGTTTAATTTTATAGACAGATTAAAAGAATTACCTAAAAATGGAGGTTCATTAGGTGTATGCAAGTGGGACTGTGTTTTAGATTTTAATCTAGCAAAATTACTCATAGCAAACAGTCTATACGGAGCTTTTACAGCCAATTTTGCAAAACCTTATTTAAAAAATGCGATTAGCAATTCAAAATTAAGAGAACTAATGGAACAATAGCCATGGCTAGAATAAAAAAAGACTACGAAAAGATCCGAGAAATCTTAACGTAGTCTGAGTTTCATAAAAATCATGTTTTATTTTTATATACAAAAGTCATTATAACAAATTTTACTTTAAATAAAACATGATAACTGTAGATAAAACAAATAATAAAGGATTCTCCTCAGTAGCAGATGATCCTAAACGATTAGCACAATATCTTTTATATGGTGATGATTATAAGAGAGAAAATGTTTTACACCGAGTTTTATGCTCTGGTTCAATAAACTGTGCATCTTCAGATCTTGAAGATGCTGCAAGTTTAATTGCCCAATTAAACTATAGATATAAACAGACAGCTACTGCAAGAAGTAAAAACAAACTGAGAACACATCACATCATTATTTCTCTTAATGCTGGTGAACATTTATCAGCAGAACAATGGTATGAAGTTGCTGAATCTCATCTAAAAGCTTTAAATTTAGAAGAACATCTGGCTTTTTGGGCTGTACACAAAGATACAGATAACGAACATTTGCATCTAGTGTTTTCAGATGTTAATCCAAATAATCTAAAAATAAACAATCTTTCTAAAAGTCACAAAAAATGGCTAACTTTGGATAAAAAACTGGAAGAAAGATTTTCCTTAAAAGAAGATAACCATGAAAAAACTCACAAAATGACAGGAGAGAATTTGTCTGATGATCTAGAAGCCAAGACAGGTCAACAATCTTTATTTACATATATAAAGAAATTTAAGACACTACTAGATCAATCCAAATCATGGTCTGAATTTCATGAAATCTGTCTAAAACACAACATTAAATGTGTAAAACTCGGCAGAGGTATAGCGTTTGAAACAGATGATCCTGAAAAACCAAATAAAAAAATCTACATCAAAGGATCTGCTTTTAATAAATGGGGAGAATTAAAACTATCTCTTTCTGATCTTGAAAAAAGATTAGGAGCTTTTATTCCTTTTGATGAAAATTTAGATATTCAGCCTATATCAAAATATGAAGCAGAGCCTGTTAATTTTGAGAATGATGATTTTCTTAAATATGCAGAATATGGCACCTCATTAAATGAAGCTTTTGATGAATACAAGAGAGCAAAAATTAAAGAAAATGAAAACTTGCATAAATTAGAAGATCTCAAGGAAGAGCTGGAGTATCAATATAAATATTTAAAAAAACAGGAAAAGAAAAAATACCTTCAAAAAACCAAAAGTATCAAAAAAGCCTTTTATAACAACATTTCTATGCTTGAAGAAAAATTAGAGCAGGCAGAAGCAGAATATAAAAGTAAGTTAGATACACTCTATACCTCATATAGTCACCTTAAAGAAAGATTTGAAAACTCCCCTATTGCTACCAGAATGCCTGAAAACTTTTTAAGTTATTTAAAAATCGGCATAAAGACTAAGGCAATCCAAAATCGCAATCTAATTTTATTGCTATCAAGAAAAGAAAGCAGAAAACAATATCATCAAAACTATCTGGAATTTCCTCGTATTAGAGTAAATATGAGTCAGGGAATAACACAAAATTTATTAAATATTAAATCAGAGAAGCAGGCATTAGCTAATGAATCATTAGCTCTTCACAAAATAACAGGAAAAGGTCAACTGATTTTTAAAGGAAAAGGTAAATTTCAGGGAGACTTTATAAAAGATGATGGGGCAAAACTCATGTTGAACGATTTACCCTCAACCAAAACTATAGCGACTAGCATTTTTATATGTAAAAAAAGCATTACTAAAGGAGACAAGGTTAAATGTCATGGAACAAATGATTTTCAGCGCAGATTTTTAGAATTGAGTTTAATTCAAAATTTAAATATTTCTTTATCAAATCAGGAGTTAAATCAGGAATATGAGCTTAGAAAAGAAGAACGAGAAAAGCACAGAAGTGAACGAGAAAGACTTAGAGTATTCTCAAATCTCAGAAGGATCAAGCAGTCTAAATATGTTGGAAGATCAATTAGACGAAATGGAAAACAATTTGGAGCAAGAAGAGCTTTCTCAAGATTCAGAGTTGAATCAGAAATCTACAACGGATCCATCCAAAATACCGCAAGCCCAAGCACCAACAGAGATCACATCTCCAACGCTGATACAGGCTCAATTAAGCAAATTAGAAAAACTACCAGACAAGAAAGTAGCATGCGTGACTTGCCCAAATTGCATTTGGCAAAGGAGCAAAACCGTACTTCAATGCTATTGTCAACTGACCAACGAAATAGTATGGGAAAGCAGCCGCAGAGAGAACTATTATCTGGAATGCGATGGCAGGTATCAGACAAAAAACGAAGAGGAATAGAGAACGCTAATTCAGAAGTAAAAACAAACTATAAGGAAAAAGATAATTCCCAAAGTCTTTCAAATTTTCTTGAAGATATTGATAAAAAACTCAATTCAACAGACTTATCTGAACATAAAGAGCTTGATCAGTATATCAAGGAAAGAAATAACAAGTTTCAACAAGGATATAAAGATGTATTGCCTCATGAGAAATATCAATCTCAAAAAGGAATATTTATTTACAAAGGATTAAGAAAACTTGATAAAAAATTTTACGCACTTTTAGAAAAAGAACAGATTGTTTATTTAAAAGAACTTGAAGATGAAAAATATGCTTTAGAGAGATTAAAAACAACCAAAAATGGGACTGAAGTCAGAATTAGTAAAAACGGCATGATTATCAATAAAAATCAGAAATCAGCCAATAAACGAAATTTTAAGAAAGGTAAATAAAAATGGCAAAAAAATACAATGAAGATTATGACATTAGAATAGCACCAGAATTTTCAGGACAAGATTCTAATCTCAGAACAACATCCAAATCACAAAAATATTTTTTAATATTTTTAGTAGCAGTTGGGATCTATTCTGGTTTTCAAACGGCAACACAATATTTTGCATCAGAATTACAATATTCTCCTTATTTAGGTAATGCTATGTTTTATATTGGAGATGTACCAATCTATTTTCCTTTTAAAATTTTAACTTCATGGGGAGACATCATAAAAGCATATCCTAATTTATCTGAAGAAACATATTCAATCGGATATTGTGGAGGTGCACCTTTTTTAATTATTGCACTGCTGATAAAGTTTTTTACATCCAACAAATTATCTGGAAATAGATTCTTGCACGGTTCAGCTCGATGGGCGAATCGAAAAGATATAGAACGCATGGCTTTAATTCCCCATAAATTAACCTTTGAAGATAAAGTCTATAATTTAATTCCCTGGCATAAAAAGAAAATTAAAGAGATTAAGCCTGAAGGTGTATTTGTGGGAGCATGGCAAGATCCTAAAACTGGAGAAGTAAAATATCTTCGACACAATGGTCCTGAGCACATCTTATGTGTGGCACCAACTCGTTCAGGTAAAGGTGTTGGATTAGTTAATCCAACGATGCTGACATGGATGTATTCATTTGTAGCTACCGATCTAAAAGGAGAATTATGCGCCTTAACAGGAGGCTGGAATAAGGAATGTGCCAATAAGTACTATATTCGCTTTGAACCAGCGAAAAAGAGACAATGTATCGATGAAGCTAAAGGATTATACAATGTAGCTAGATGGAATCCCTTAGAGGAAATTCGAGCAGAAGGTTCAACAGAATATTGCTACGACCATAAAACAGACAGTTTGAAAAAGCGTATCTGTGATGGAACAAAAGAAACAGCTGATACACAAAATATTGTAACTCAAATTGTAGATCCAAAAGGTGAAGGCTTAAAAAATCACTGGGCTAAAACAGCTTACGAACTTTTAGTAGGATGTGTGGTGCACTTAAAGCATAATTGCCCTGAGAAATGTAATATTGCAACATTATCTTTAATGTTAGCAGGTCAGATTGATACAGCTAAAATTAGAGAAAAATATATGGCTTCACAAAATGGAGACACAACTTCAATCGATGATGAATCAGATGATAACGATACCATGGATGTTAAAAATCTATGGGAAGATATGGCAAAAGGCTTAGACAGAGAAGGTAAACCATATAAAGCACGTGATGCAGCTATTATTGCTGGACAACACATGAAAGACAGACCTAATGAAGAAGCTGGTTCTGTTTTATCAACAGCAACATCATTTTTGTCTTTATATACAGATCCAATTATTGCTGAAAATACCTCATGTTCTGATTTTAGAATTAAACAGATCATGAACTCAGATAAGCCAGTAGCACTATATTTAGTAACAGAACCAACAGATAAAGACCGTTTGTCGCCTTTAGTTAAGCTGTTTATTTCACTCGTACTAACACTTTGTGCATCAGATATGGAATTTGAAAAAGGCAGATCAGTAAAATCCTACAAAAACAAAATGTTGCTCATGTTAGATGAGTTTCCTTCTTTAGGAAAAGTTGAAAAAATGCAAGAATCACTCGCTTTTATTGCTGGTTATGGAATGAAAGCTTATCTGATAACTCAAGACATGGCTCAGTTATTCGATAAGTACGGAAAAGATGAATCTATATCATCAAATTGTCACGTAAATATCTTTTATGCACCTTTAAAAACTGAAACTGCTCAAATTATGTCTGATAAAGCAGGTACAACAACTATCTTAGAAGAAAACAAATCAATTTCAGGTGCAGGCTTGAAAGCAAGTACATCTCGATCAATGCAAGCTACAGGAAGAGCTTTGATTACAAAAGATGAATGTATGCAATTAGCAGCTCCTGTTAAAGACAATTTGGGTAATATCCAAAAGCCTGGTGAAATGCTTATTTTTACAGCAGGTCAGCCTGCAATACACGGCATTCAGCCTTTATATTTCCAAAATCCTTTATTATTAAAAAGAGCTCAAATTGAATGCCCTGCTGCAACTGATATTATCTTAAAAAATGGAAGATTAATCAGTGAAATAGAAGAAGAGGAAAAACAAAAGAACATAGACAAAAATCCTTTTGAAATCTAGCCATGGCTAGGATTTTTAATCAAGTAGAGCATTCATTCCCCTACTTGATTATTTTTACGTAATTTACATTAATTTTTTAAATAAGGTACTTTACAAGTTTAAAACGTTCTTTAAATGCTGTTGATACCATAAACTGATTAAATTCAAATACTTTATCTTTAGGGAGAAAAATACAATAAGGACTATTATCTACATCGGATATTACTTCAGTATAGTATAGAGGGCACCAATCAAAATCGCTTGGAGCAGCAATTACTGTATCTTTGATCTTTGAAATAAAAGAATCATCTTGTATTTTTCTCATTAATTCTTTTGTAGAATTAGCAAAATAACCTTCCATTCCTACATATTTTCGAACATAAAGTTCGTTATGTCTTGTGGTGTAAAGAATATCTTCCTCACTACAACATTTCATTTAAAAAAATTCCTCTAAAGTTAAATAAACCTTAAATTTAATTTTTAGATTTATATTCGCTGGAACACAAATCACTAATATCTTTTTTGGTTAAAAAATTTGCTCTTCAATTGGTTTTAAATCTTTTGGATTTTTAACAATTACACCGAAAGGTTGCCATTTATCAGTAAAAATTTCATAGTCACAAAACCACCAATATAGAGATTTGCCATTAATAAAGATTTCAGAATAAGAATCATCGTATTTCTTTTCATTTAAATTTCTTATTTTTACGGCATATTCTTTTTTTGTAGATTTATCTCTCAAATGAAGAATAGATCCTGTTAAATAATCAAAGAGATCCAAAGTACCAAAGTTTAAATCGATTGAATTTGAATCTGTAGTAAAGTAAACAATCAAACTATAAAGCTCTTGAACCGATTTGCAATCCCTAAATTGATCATATTCAAAAACTTTATCTTTTGGGAGAAAAATACAATATCGATCCTTTTCATTTTCAGATATTACTTCAGTATAGTATAGAGGTCTCCAATCAAAATCGTTTGGAGAACCAACTACTGTATCTTTGATCTTGGAAATAAAAAAAGGATTTTGTATTTTTTCCATTAATTCTTCAGTAGAATTGGCAAGATAACCTTCCATTCCTACATATTTTCGAACATAGAGTTCGTTATGCCCTGTGGTATAAAGAATATCTTCCTTATTACAACATTTCATTTTGAAAATACCTCAAAGTTAAATTATTCAAATTAATCATTAATTTCCAATACTGTTAATTTATGTAGTAAATCATTAATTAACACTTGATCCTGATCATTTAAAGTTAAAATTGTTGCTTTCTTTAAGCAATGATGATTAAGTAAATGAAGAAGAAGTTGATAGGTATCTTTATAAAGAGGTAAATCTGCTGCATAAGCAGAATGTTCTCGCTTACACCATTTAGCTTCACATACTTTTAGCTCTCCAATACAAAGATCAACATCATCTTTAACAATTTCATGAGTATACCAATGTTTATTACAATAATAAGCAAGAGTACAAGTACTCCAATCTGTTTTTAAAGGTGGTAAAAACAATTCTGAATTTGACTCTTCAAAATATTGAAGCATTCTTAAAGCAATAAGTTCGATTGTTTTATGTAAAAATTCAGAGTTAGAATTTAAAGCAAAATTAACCTTATTTACTTTAGTATTTAGATCATCATTTTTATAAAATAAGTTTTCAAAAAGCTCTAAATTTAAAATTTCTTCAAATGTAGAACAGGTACATTGAATAAGAAAGTTCTTATCTACTGGATCATCAAAATAAAAGACATGCTTAGAAGATACAAAATACTTAGGCGCATAAGGATCTACAGGCAATTTAATTTCAGCAATAATGTCTTTAATTTTTATTAAATCAAATTTCATAAATTAACCTTTTACATTTAATGCAGATAATTGACTAATAAGTTTTTCAACTTCTTGAATATCAGCATCATGATTTTCGCAAAGATATTTTGCAACAACTTTTAACTGATAAACATAATCTTCAAGATCTTCTAAAATGTTTTTAAGAGTTTGGCTGTCTATTTCGATCATGAATAACTCCTAATAGATTAAGTTGGTCTCGAGAAATGAAACTTTGGCACCAATTAGAATCATAAAACCATTGTTCATTAATGAACATAATTTTTCCTGATTCATCTTTTTCGACTGAATAAAAGATAATATTTTCATCTTCAATATTGTTTAATAAATCCTGAGCTAATTTAGATGTGATTAGTTTTTTGAAAGCCCCACAATCTAAATTTGAATCTAATTTAGAATTAAAAGATTTCAGACTAATTTCTTTACACAGTAAATTACAATCAACACAATCAAGAATAAATTCTTCAATATCAAATGAAAATGTTAAATCGTGTAAAAAGGCATCATCTACGTAATCCTTAAAAAGGTATTTAATTTTACCAACAGCAAAAAAATCTGCATTATTAGGTAACTTCATTCCAGCTGCTTCAAAAACTTCTTTATAAGTGATATGAATTTTATTTTTCTTCATAAGATGAACCTCCAATCAGATTATTACTTCTAATATTCTTTTCCAATAGATTGATTTTCATGTTTAGAATACTGATTTGCTTTATATGATTATTAACAAACTTTTCAAAAACGGCATTAAGTTTAAAAATATACCAAAAATTAAAAACTACCATTGCCAATAAAACAATATTCAATAAAATCATACTGTTATTCCTTTATATTAGCTAAATAACACTCAAAATATATACCATCTTCTGAAGATGGTACATATTAGAGATTACTGCTTCTTATCTGATGACTCACTTTGTAAGGCTTTTAAAGCTTTTATTGCCATTTCGCATCTTAATTTATTTGCAATACAGTTTAGCTCCTGATCTCTAATCTCATAGAGATGTGTTAGATAAGTAGCACTCTCAGCCGAGATTTTCTGTTCTCTTGCTGCAATTTCAATTACAGTTAGAAACTTATTTCCCATGGTCACTCTGACTTTTGATAGATATAAATATACTATGACACCAAGACTCATAAGAACTGTTAGAACAAAATAAAAAAGAAAATTACTCATGATTATCTCCTAAGATTGAGTTGAACAGAACAAAGATAACATAAAACCTCTTTTATTTTGTACAAATATATGTACCATCATCAGCAACAGTGCATTTTAAAGAAATTGAATTATCTTTAGTTAAAGTTTTTTCTTTTAATATGACATGTTGCTCTTCAGAAGAATTATTCACTTCTTTCTTTGAGCTATCTTTAATAAATAATTTTGAATTTGCATCAAATGTAGCAACTGGTTTTATTTTCTTACAAATCCAATCTCCATTCTCTGAAGGTTCACATTTAAGGCTGTCGCTATTAACAACTTCTTGATTATTTTGTTCATTTTGAATATCTTCTTGAAAATGCTCAAGGGCACTACCTATTACGTTAATAAAAGCTAAGAGTATAATAATAGCAGTAAGTAGCAGTGACAGTGGAGCCCCCTCAGTATAAGGTGATATAAGAAGATCAACCCCCATCAATACAATCATTACAATAAATGTACAATCTAGAAATGACATAAAAGCTCCTTTAATTAGTATTGTTTTCACAAATTTAATAAATGATATAAAAGAAGGTTCAAGAAACTGATAACATTCTTATAAAATCACACACTTTCTCTGGTTCAAAAAAATATAAACTACCAACGCCACAAAGTAAGGATCCGATAAAAGAAACAGTCGCTAACACTCCAATTTCATTTTCATAATCATGTTCTCTTTCTTCTGTGCTTGTTAACATAACGACTATTCCTCCTAATAATAGAAATAAAAAAGCACCAAATAATATTAGACTGAGAATTGAAATCGATAAATGATAGGTTGGATCTTTATATGAGAAATTTAAGTAGTAGATTCCATAAATACAAAGGACCGATAAAAAAAGAGCTAGCACTCCTCCCAAAAAAGTAAACATCTCGCCAATTTTCATACGAAAAAAACATGAGAAAAATCCCAAAGATAAAAATAAATCAAATATTAAAAGTAATAATGCAAGAATGGTGTTAGGGTTCATAATTTATTGCGCCTGTTTATTCAGTAGTTCTATGATCTGATTAGATGTGTTTTCATCTAACTTATAAATGTTCTTATTTTCTTTATCTAAAATCAGAATGTCTTTGTCTTTATTGGAAGTTGGTTTTACCTGTTCAGAAGGAGAACATTCTATTTTTGAATTAACTATAGCTTGACTATTATGTAACTCAACTTTTTGATATTCATACCATCTGTTAAAACCAAAACATGTAGCTAAGAACAAAACTAGAGCGCCCCAATGAAATATTCCTGGAATTTCCATATTTTTACTATGATAAAAACAAGAAATACACAAAATAATTAATAAAAAACATATTGCAAGTGTTAAATAAAGTATAATCATCGTTAAGTCCTCTTTTTTTTTGTCTAAATCAAATATATTGTTAGGGTTCAATATTTATTGCTCCTGTTTAATAGCCTAATTAAAGACTATCATAAACTAAGCGGTCAACGCCTAGTACAAAAGATCCATGTTTAGCTAATTGTCTAAACATATAAAGCGTTTTACGCTTTAGCATCCATGGATAAACAACCGTGACAGTAAATTCATTGTCACGGTTATCTTCTCTATGAAACTTCTTTAATTTTCCATCTTGGAAAATTAAGAAATCCCATAGCCCACTATTTTTTTGAATCTTACTTAACAACTCTTCAACAGTTAATACTGTTGAAAAATTAGGTTGAATAAATTCACAAGATGATGTTGCAAAATAATCTAAAGCTACATAAATAGCTTTAGAAATTTCTGAAGGGTTAATTAATCCTTCAGAAGATACTAATCCTCTTAATTGTTTAATCGGTTCTTCAATTAAAGTCTCACCATAGTGAATTAATGCAGTTTGATAATTTTGACGTATAAAAGTTAATGTATTTGATAATTCAACTTTTTGCATTTTTTTGTTACCTCTTTATATATTACTTTATATAGATTAGTATATACAATTAGTTATATAGTGTCAATAAAAAAATGCAGCCATGGCTACAAATTTAATAAAAAAGCCCCTAAAAAGGGGCAAAATAAATCATAAAATCTATTATTCAATAGAATCTTGCGAATTTGGATTATATTTCCATTTAGAATTTCTATTAAAGGTAACTAATTTAGCTAATAAATCATGATCATCTTTTTTATGATCTTCTAGAACTGAAATAGCATTATCAATCGACATTTTAATCAGACATCTTTTTTTATGGAACAGCCGTTCCCAAGGTTTTAGCATACCCAATAAATTCAAATCATTTAGATCTAAATCAATAATTTCATTTGGATTCTTTGTTTTAAGAAAAGTTAAATGTTTCAACATGTTATCTATTTTGGAGAGATCATTGCTTACTTGACTATTATTAGTTTCAACCTGTTCATCATCATGATCTTGCTCATCATCAGATAGATTACCACCAGCTAAAGCAAATAGATTCTTTTTAAGATTATTTGAACCATTTGTATCTTGAGGTGAAATAGACTTATCATCATCCTGAGTTGTAGAGTTTTTAGAGAGCTCTGAATTTTGAGTATCTTCGTTGTTATCCTCACCATTATCATCTGATGAAGAAAGTGATGGATCAGAAGTTTGATTAGATAAATTTGAATGGTCAGAATCTTGAACATAACCATCAAGATCCATTGGAGAACCTTTATTTTCAAAGTCATTTTCATTTGGAGCTTTATTATCATTTTCTTTTTTCTCAGGAGAAGCCCCTAAAGTATCCAAATTTTCAAAAGCTCCTGACATCGGATCTGTATGATCAAATTTATTTAAATTTGGATTGGCAGATTCATTAGAACCTGATTGCTGTTCTTTTAACTCTTTACCAGAAGGTTTTAAGCTTGCATTAACATCATGATCATCATTTTTTTGAGAAATTAAAGCAGTGGGAACAGCCATTTTCTGATTAGCAGCAAGATTATTATGTTCTTGCACTGCAATAATTCCGCTGTTATCAGTTTTATCTAATTTAGATTTATCGAGTAATGATGAATGAGTATTTTTACTTATATCTTTACTACGATAACGATTTATTCTTAACCCTAAACGTTTTGCTGCCAATCTTTTTTCCAATTCAACTGTAATTGAATTTTTATCAATTTCATAAAGCTCTGGGAAAGATTGTTTGTCAATTTGCTCGTAAAGACTAAGAGCTTCTTTAAGACAAGCATCTTTAGCATCATCATCAAATTCTGTTGGTAAATCTAACTGATCGTTTTCTTTAAGGTTATTTAAAGCTTTAGCTAAAATTAAATCTAACTCATCACTGACTAAAGAAGATTTAAAACTGTCAGGATCTGTTTCTAATTCTAATTTAGAACTTAAAGTTTGTAATTTATTTAGATAGGCTTCTTCCTGTTTGGCTTCTGGAGTTAAAAGATCATCACTAAATCTTTTGATATAGGGATATTTAGCATTTTTATAAATCTGATTAAAATCAGTTGGATTTGAATGCTTTTCATCCTCAGTAGCAAAATAAGATGATAAATCTCCATCATCTTGCTTATGAATAAGATCTTCAGATTGGGCTCCTGAATTAACAGGCTCTGTTTGTATTTGCTCTTTTAAATTATCAGATACAGTTGTAGATGTTATTTCATTTATATTACTTGATTGAGGGGCAGGAGGAGTTTCTTCAATTTTAGAAATGGGTAACACCTTAGTTCCCTCTTTTGTTTCTAAATCAGATAATTTTAGCTTCAATTCTGAATTTTCATTCAGTAATTTTGTAATTTGTGTTTGTAAGTCTTGTACAGATGAATTAGTAGTAGATGAATCCCCTTGAGCTTTAATTAAAGAAATAATTTTTGACAAAGAAATTTCTAAATTATTTGATTGAGTAGCTTTTAATGTTCTGAGCATAAAAGCAATAGAATCTTGAATATTACCTAGATGATGATTATAAATCTCAATCAAATCATCACAATCTGGATAATTATTAAAATTAAAAGGCAACAGAACTGTATTTTCAGAAGAAACTTGAGAAGAACCAATGCTGGCAAAATTATTCATAATTACTAACCTTTAATAAAGTTTATTTACGAAATTGAAAATCTTTAGAAGTTAAAACAGTAGATGAATTTTGTTTTTTCTTCATATCTACTAAATCTTGTTTGAGCTTCTCTAATTGTAATTTTTCAGAACGAAGTTCTAACGCCATTGTATCTAAGTTATTAGATGGAAGTGTTGATTGTTCATTGCTTGTAACCTCTAAATTATTTGAATTAGAACTTGATAATACCTGTTTTTTTAATTGAGCAAGATCATTTTCAGACATTAGATCAAGATTTTGATCTAATTTTATTAAATTATCAGGAACTGGTGGATGATCTAAATTTTCTTTATTTAATTTCACAGATTTAATTTCAGTAGCATTAACTTCTTCCTTTAAAGCAGGCTCTGAAGCTTTATAAGTATTTTTTGAACCTGTATCTAAATTTTTGGAAAATTGTTCAGTAGTAGATGATTTTCCCTTTTGCTCTGATTTTTTATGAGGTAAAAGATCTTTGATATCTATATCAGATGCATTAATATTTTCTCCAATAACAAATAGCTTATCTTCATCAAGATTAAAAGGAACTTCAGATGAATAAGCATTGAAACAGAATAAAAGTATTAAAAAGAGAAAATATTTCATATATACATTTAGCCTTTATACAAAGCTTTTAAACGTTTAATAATTAAAGAAAAATATTTTTCAGCCTTTTTTAAAGGAAATTTTTTTAAATTAGAACATAATTTTCGTTTATAAATATTATTAAAAGATTCAGTTCGGCTATGGTAATAGCTTACTTTTTTTAAAGTATCATTCCCTTCTTCTAAAAGATGATTTTTAATTCTCCAAGCTGCTAAATGAAATGGATAGCAGTTATTTTTCATGACATCATCATGAGCAATTCCTTCTGATTTTAAAGTTTTTAAATAAGCTGTATTGAACTGCATAAAACCAAGATCATAAGTACCATTAGAATTTTTTACTTTAGAATCAGATTTACCGCCTTCAGTTAGTGATACTGCATAGATAAGATCTGCTGGCATTGCATAATGAATGGCTGCTTCAACAGAACAATAAATTCTAACTTCAGCTACAGGCATTGAAGGAGGTAGATCCGATATAGGAAACATAACTAATGAACCTCAATTAAATCATGAATAATATTTAAAAAATCTTCTTTAAATTTAAATAGTTCACTCATTTTATTAAAAACCTTTTTTGAGCAAGATGTTTTATTATTACTAAAAACTTCATTAGGATCTGGTAAATCAGCAGGATCATCACTGCTATAAAAAGAATATTCAGTTATAAGTTTTTTAATTGCAAGAGCTTTTAAATTAGAAAAAACAGTTTCCAAATCAAAATTTTTATAACGAAATTTAGAATCTTCTAAAATTTCTTCAAAAGAAAAACCATACCGTTTACAGCTTGAAAGTAATACCAACATTGATGAAGGACTGAATCCAGTAAATTCACTGTAAGCTGTAATTATATTAATAGCTTCAACAGGAGAAATTGATGTTAAAATACTCATAAATATTTAGATTTTTAACTATAAAAAATGACATCAAAACTAATAACCAAAGAAACAGCAAACTTAATCATTACTGTGTACATTATGTACACAGTATTAATATTTTTTTTAAGTATATATATTGATACAGGATTCAACTTTATCAATTACAGTCTAAAATATTTAGAACAACTTTATCAGTTTGCTGAAAACATTATATATCAGATTATATAATAGAATATATTATTTTAATACTTTTAATAGCTTAATTTTAAAATATAAAGCAGAAAAAGGTTCAATTAAAGAGCCAACAGCATTATCTCTATAAGCTAATTTTGCAGGGATCCAAACTTCAACTTCATCTTCTTCTCTTAATAAAGAAATAATTTTTTTTAGACCAGGAATAACCTGAGACAAATTAAAGTCAATTCCTTTTAACTGTTGATCGAAAATTTCACCTTTTAAATTCTTACCAACATAAGTGATTCTAACGCTTTTAGCATTATTTGCACTTAAGCCATTACCTTTATGAAGGTATTTATATTGAACACCTGAATCAGTAACAATTACATCAGGCTCCTGTCTATTTTTGGCAAAAAAGTTATCTGCCTCTTGCAAATTTTTATTTTTTAAATCTTGAAGATTAGAAATTTCTTTTTCAGTAAGTTTTTGATCTAGATCTGCTAAAGTTTTTTCAAGTTCCTGATCGTTGATTTGAGAATTATTGTATAAACCATCAATTAGACCAGCAACTACATATTTGTTATTAATTTTGCCTAATAACTCTTCCTGCTTAGCCTTTTCTGTAGCTAAATTTCTTGCCACGGCTACTCCAATGGCATAGGCTGTCTTCTGATTAAAATCTGTTTTATCAGATATTTTAACTGAAAAATTAGCTACATTAGTTAAAGCCTTATTTTCACTATTATTACAAATTAACAAAATTAAATTAGCTGAAAGTAATAATAAAGTTACTGCTTTAAACAAATTTTTAAGAAAAATAGTTTTAGGACTTAAAACTACAATTTTTGGAACATTTGATAAATTGGCAAGTTTCATAAAACCTCACAATAAAAATTAAACAATTACTGATATATTCTATTATATTTAATTTTATTTGATATAATGCAATTATTATTTGATAAAGGTAAAAAAATATGAGAGTTTATGTAGCAGAAAAGCCATCTGTAGCTAGAGCAATTGCTGATTCAATTGGTATTGCTTCAAGAGAAGATGGTTATATTAAGTGTAACGATGGATCAATAGTTACAAACTGTTTTGGACATCTACTTGAAAGAGCTGAACCTGATTATTACTTAAGTGACGCAGTTCCAGTTAATCCTAAAACAAAGAAAAAAATCTGGAGACGAGAAGATCTTCCTATAATTCCTGAACATTTTAAGAAATTTGTTTCAAACGGAAAAGGTAAGCAGCTTAAGATTATAAAATCTTTGGTTTCACAGGCAACAGAGGTTGTAAATGCAGGAGATCCTGATCGTGAAGGTCAACTTCTGGTAGATGAAGTTCTAGAGCATATTGGCTACAAAGGAAAAGTTTTGAGATACTGGCAGTCTGCAATGGACTCTGTATCAGTTAAAAGAGCTTTAAATGCTATCGTACCTAATGAGGAATATTACTCATGGGGCTTAGCAGCTGAGGCTAGAGGTATCGCAGATTGGCTTGTTGGAATGAATTACAGTCGTCAGCTGACAATTAAAAATCATCGTTTAATTTCTGTTGGAAGAGTACAAACACCAGTACTTAAAATTGTTGCTGATAGAGACAAAGCTATTGCAAATTTCAAACCCAAAGACTTTTTTAATCTAGAAGCTAACTTTAAAGCAACAAAAGCTAACTACAAAGGTAGATTAGTTATACCAGAAGATTTATTAGATCCTGAAGGATACTTAACAGATGCTAGTGTTTTAGAAAGAATTTGTTCTGAAATTAAAGAAAATAATGGTACAGTTACAGATGTAAAAAAAGAGCTAAAGAAAACAAATCCAAAGCTTCTATATACTTTAGCTGATCTACAGGTAGAGTGTTCAAAATTATTTAATTTTTCAGCAAAGAAAACCCTTGATATTGCTCAGCAGTTATATGAAACACATAAGCTGACAACCTATCCTAGAAGTTCATGTGAATACTTACCACAAGCCCAAATTAATGATGTTAAAAACATCTTAACATATCTATCAGTATTACCTCAGTATCAGACCGCTTTAAAACAAGCAAATAACATTGACAATAATCGTGTTTTTAACGATAAAAAAGTGGGTGAAGCAGCTCACACTGGATTAGCACCAACACCACGAAAAATTACACCAGAAGAAATTGCAGATTTAAGTGCAGACTGTTCTAAGGTCTATCATTTAATCGTTAAACGATATATCAGCTGCTTTATGCCTCCTTATACATATAATGAACTGACCATCGAAACAACCGTAAAAAATTATAAATTTAAAACAACCTTAAAATCTCCAGTGCAACTGGGATTTAAAGCTTTTGATAGCAATAAAGCAGACGAAGAAGAAGATACAGTCAAAAATCTACCTGAAATTACTAAGGGAGAAAATGTATTAGTTTCTGATTTAAAAAAAATCACAGGACAGACTACTCCTCCTAAGTATTTTACTGAAGGTACCTTAATTCAGGCTATGAAGAATATAGCTAAATTTATAGATGATCCAAATGAAAAAAAACTGTTAAAACAAACAGATGGACTCGGTACTGAAGCAACTAGAGCTGAAATTATCGAAAGATTAAAATCTCACAGTTTTATTGAAATAGGTAAAGCAGGAAAAACCAAGGGAAAAATCATTTCAACCGATGCAGGAAGAATTGCACTTTCTGTAATTCCTAAACAATTACAATCAGCATCTCTTACAGCCCATGAAGAAGAGAAGCTAAGAACTATTCAGGAAGGAAAATTAAAACTTTCTGATTTTATAAATCAAAAAGAAATGGAGTTAAGAAAAACCATGTCAGAAATTGATAAGTCAAATGAAACAGCACCAGCTGATAATTTTGAAAAATGCCCTAAATGTGGAGCTAGATTATACAGAAACGAATCTAAGTACACTAAAGGAGTATTTTACTGGCACTGCTCAAATAAAGAATGTGGAATCTTTTTAGATGATGTTAATGGTAAACCTCAAGAGCGAAAAGTATGCCCTAAATGTAAAACAGGAACTTTAAAAAGATTTGAATCAAAATTCAAAAAAGGTGTATTTACTTGGTGTTGCAACAATAAAGATTGTAAAGCACGTTTTAAAGACAACAATTACAATCCTGGTGAAGAAATTAAATATACACCAAAAGATACAAGTAGCTATCTGACCTGCCCTGCTTGTAAGGCAGAACACGCAGTTACTCTGCTAACCAGTAAAAAAACTGGTAAAAAGTTCTATAAATGTATTAAGTGTAATGCTTTATTTGGACAAAAAGACGGCTCAATCGGAAACCGCTTTGATAAATAAATGTAAATAGTTAAAGGCTGTCTGTTATTAAATTTGAAGGATCAAATAAACATGACTGAATTAAAACAGTTAATTGATGAATTGTATACTGATACCTTAAATCGAAAAGTCTTCTGGCATTACGCAATGCCTGTAAATTACAATACTAACAAGCTCTATCAGGGATTAAACTTTTTAATCTTAGGATTACAGGAAAAATCTCTGATTGATCCTCGTTGGGGAATAGTTCAAGATTTTAAGAAAAAAGGTCAAGAACTGTACGATAATGCAGATGTAGTAAATATTCTGTATTGGGAAGACGATTTAATCAAAGAAACTGTATATCCAGTACCAGTGTTTTCAATAACAGACAGCTCAGACTATTCATCTTACTATCAGACAGCTACAGATGTAAATCTGTTGGAATTTTTAGAAAATTATAGGATTCCATATATAGAATCAGATCTATCTTCATATTCACCTTTAAATGATACTTTATATATCAATACTGATCCTAAAGGAGATAATATAGTAGCTTTTCAAAAAGCATTACCAGCTATTAGCAGATGGTGTGTAAATAATTATGATTTAAAGAATGAAAATATTTTAAAAGGAATAGAAAAGCAGGATCTTCCTAAATTTTTGTTAATCTTAGATGATCTAGTAATGTTTAAATTAAGTCATTCTCTAGGCATAAGAATAAACAAATGTCTTGATAAAGATGATGTCTGTGAAAGTATCCAGTATTTTTACGAAAAAAATAAGAAAACACCATTACTAGCTGTTTTTGTTGTAGCAGATAAAGTTGTAAATAACTTCATGATCAGAAAAGAAAAAGCTAATGAAATTATGCTTGATTTCTTAACCTCAGAAACCAGTAACGAACTTTTAAGAACCATGTCAAGACAGGAATTACTGTCAATACAAGAAAATATGAGCCAGCTTATAGCAAATAAAGCCGAAGAAAACGGCACTGCATATCTGCATTTTAGCTCATATTTTTCAGATGGCTACATTGACTTATATATAACTTCCTATGACGAAAGAGCAGAAGAACCAATTAAAGGAACTTTAATGATAAATGGCAAAGAGCCTCATCTAGCAACATATACTCCTTGGGATTTATGTGCTCAATTTGAAATTGATACACTGTTTAAAAAAGATCAATTATCAAAATTTATTCCTTCAAATTAAAAAGTTTCTTTAAGCTATCAGGCAGTATTTCAAAAATTGCCTGATGGTAATTCATCATCACATCACGTCTTTGATTTAATAAATCAGATTTCTGATAAACAGCATCAGCTCCTGTGTTCAATTTATGTGCTAAACACATAGCTACGACTTCAAGATTAACACCTTGTTCAGCAAAATAGCTTCTGGCTGTTTTTCTAAATCCATGAGGATGAACAGTGCCTTTAGAACACATTTTTATGGCAGTACTTATATCCCTTTCACATAAAGGTTTTGTGGATGTTTTTGCCTGAAAGATATAGCTTGAGGCATCAATATAGGAACCTTTCCTTTTAAAATACTTACGTGCATTACAGAACAAACCTGCTAATTCATCAGTTAAAGGGATCCTGAAAGGTTTAGCTGTCTTAACTTTCATAACTGAACCTGGAACATTGATAACTTTGTATTTAATATCAAAGTATTCAAATTTTAACTGACGACATTCACCTGGTCTTAAACACGTAAAAATGAGCATCAGAAAGTAATACTGCATTTGAGTAGATAATTGTTCAAGAGAAGGTAGAAACTCCTCTAAATTCTCAAATTCAACGTATTTATAGCCATCATTAATAATCTTTGGTTTAGGAAAGCATTCAGAATTCATTAAATAATGCAAATTATGATGATCTAAATATTCATCCTGAACAGCAAGATCCATTACACGGCATAAAACTGAAATAGTTTCACGTAACTTATAAGGTCGTAAATTAAGCTCGATCAGCTTATTTTTAACATAAACATTTTTAATCTGGCTTAATTTCAAAGGATTTAAAAAAGAAAGATATTCAATACATTTTCTGTAATTGGCAAAACGAGCCAACTCCTTTTTAGTATTTAACCAAGATTCAGCAATATCTTGGAAAATAGGCTCATTAGTTTGATCTTCATAAAGAAGTGTATGCTGACGAGGTAAACATAAATAATAGCTTACATCGTCATTGCAACGATGGATTTTTTCGCAGGCATTGCAAGCTTCTTTAAAAGTTAGGTCATCAATATATCGACCTAACCTTGTTAGCTTTTTCAGTCTGTTAGAACGATAAAAGAAAACAACAGAACCTGACGTATAGGCTCTGATTGTCAAATTGCCACCTAAAGCAATAATTTTCTCTTTAGCTTTGCCAAAACGGATTTTAGAAATGACCTTTAGAAAATCATTTTCGCTAACAGGCGGTCTATAAATTCTCATAAATAAACCTCAATCTGTAAAAGAAAAAATAACTATAAGTAAAAAAGACTAATTGTCAAACAAGTAAAGAAAAGCTCAGAAAATGGGCATAGATCACAATGATCGAAAATAGATAATCATAACGATCGAAAATGATCAGACGTGAGAATTAGCCTGAAACTAGGAATAACACACTAAAACTGATATAATAAAAAGAGTTACACGTAACAAGCCGACACATTACGTGTATCAGAGCATAACAGTAAGAAGTAATACCTCTTAAAGGTCAACTTTATGCTGAAGCTATCTTAATAGCTTCTGTTTGTTGTTTAAAGGAAACAAAATATTAAACAACTAAATCAAAACTTTTTTCTCTACATCTCAAATTCTTGAAATGGCGGATGGAGTGAGATTCGAACTCACGGAGGGCGTAAACCCTCGACGGTTTTCAAGACCGTTGCATTCAACCGCTCTGCCATCCATCCGCAGAGAATGGAGTTATTATATATGACAATCGAATACAATGGAAGACAAATTTTAACTGACGAAGACGGTTACCTGAAAAACGAAGCTGACTGGTCTTTGGATTTAATGCATTTCATGGCCAAAAGAGATGGGCTTACTTTAACAGAAGAGCATATTCTGATTATTAATGAAGTAAGGGAGTATTACAAAGAATTTGCAACTACTCCCCCTATTCGTGGCCTAATTAGACTTCTTAAATCCAAAGGTTATGAAAAATTAAGTTCATCCATAACCTTAGCTAAACTGTTCCCTGACGGGGCTGCAAAATCAGCTGCAAAATATGCTGGATTACCAAAACCTATCAAATGTATTTAGTGTCTTGCAATTTCCAATAAAGCCCATTTCTTAAAATCACCTTCTACATGACCGTTGTTGACAGTATATTCAATGCCGGTCATGCCATCTTGAACTTTCTTACCATCAGCAAAGCATTTACCAACCTCAATCTTCTTAGTATCGCCTACATGTAGAACTACTGCGTTATCGATGTTCTTTGATGGATCTTTAAAGCGACGGCAGAATGTGTTATCAGATAATTTCTCCTGCTCACCTGCACCTACAGCAGGATTTCTCAGTCTGAACTGACCTGCTCGCTGCCAGGTTGCTAATACAGGATCAGCAGAAACATCCTTACTAAATGAGCTTACATTCTGTGCCCACTTTGAAGCACTATCAATATCTTTAGGGAAGTTCATATCTGAACGAATACCCTGTTCAAGATCGATACCGCCACCCATATCGTTCTGACGGTTGGTCTCATCGCCGTAATAGATTTGTACAGATCCTGGCAACATTAAGAAATTAACACCAACTTTAGCCATATCCTTCTTACGACATAATGAAGTATCGTGTGAAGAAATATAGGTCATGTTCATTAAAGCAGGTTTTCCTTCTAATCTGCCATACAGGTTGCCATACGTTACCCAATCGCTCTGATCTGGAGTGATACAGGTATTGAGGTTCACACCATCAGGGTTAAAGTAAAAATCGATAAGTGAGTCAAATCCACCCTTTTTAGCATACTCTGACTTGTCATTAGGATCATTTGTGAATGCCCAGACCTCACCTGTCATATAGAAAGGATCTGTCCAAGAAGCGGCAGGATCTTTACCCTTGTTCTTGTCTCTCCAGTGCTCTAGAGCTTCTGTAGAGTATTCTTTTAGAAGTTTCCATGAGTCTTTAGAAACATACTTTACGGTATCGCATCTGAAACCATCAATACCAAACTCTTCGACCCATGATGCTAACCAGTGAGCCTCAAACTGAGCTACACTCATTGAACCCTGTCTGTATTTTAAAGCAGCTGGAATATCATGATCTTTATCTGGACTCTTCCACTTGTCCTTTAAGAACTCAGGAATGTTAACAGGTTTTGCGTTAGGATCAGTGTTCTTTAAATCAGGAAGATAAGCTAAGCACTTGTCTAAACCATCCTCAGCACCGCAGCTCTCACCATAACCGTCAAATAAGATCCAGTCTTTACCCCACCATCTATTCCATGAAGAGTCATATCTTGCGTCAATTGGCTTGTCGTGGAATGTCTGACCAAAATCTTTATTTGGGATCCACTCTTTGCAAGGATCTTCGCCATGAGAGGTTCTACCAAAGTTGAAATCACACATATCTTTTAAAGTTGCATAACCAGTGTGATTCATAACCACATCAATTAAAACTCTGATACCTCTTTTATGAGCTTCATTTACAAAAGTTCTAAAATCTTCAACTGTGCCCATATTAGCGTCAATAGAGGTGAAGTCTAAGGCATAGTAACCATGATAAGCATAGTATTGATACATACCCATAGGACCGCCACCGACCCAACCGTGAGACTGTTCAACAGGAGAGCTTACCCAAATTGCATTTACACCCAATGAGCGAATGTAGTCTAATTTCTGTGTAAGGCCTTTAAAATCTCCACCATGGAAAGTACCAGCGTTGTAGCCAGCTGAATCCTTATAAGGTCTACCATAGCTGTTGTCGTTGCTCTTATCGCCATTAGAGAAACGATCAGTAATCACAAAGTACAGATTAGTGTTTTGCCAAGTAAAAGGTAAGTCATCACCTTCATAGCCCGAGTTAGTTGACTTAGTTGTGGTGTAAGCGACGATAGCACCTAAAGCAAGTCCAGACAGCAAGAATGCTGATACTTTTTTGAAATTCATAATTCACCTAAGACATAGTAAGAAAATTGATTATGTTTTTATTATGATTAGGCAATCTAAGACATCAACAAAAATAAAACTAGCATTTAAAACCAAAAAGATGAATTAGCTCGCAAAAAATTTATGAGTTTTGGTAGTACAAAAAGGAATTTATAAAGTAAGGTTATATAACTTCACAATAAATTTGATGCAAATCACATCAATAACAATAGACAGGTAAAATCACAAAAACAACAAAACAGAACTTACAAAACAGTAAATTCCAAAAAGAAATATTTAAGGGGGAATTGAAAACATGATTTGAAGTGGCGGATGGAGTGAGATTCGAACTCACGGAGGGCGTAAACCCTCGACGGTTTTCAAGACCGTTGCATTCAACCGCTCTGCCATCCATCCGCAGATCTAGTTTTCACGACGAAGACCAGAAAAAAAGTATCTGGTGTGAAAGTATATTTTCATTAAATGGCGGATGGAGTGAGATTCGAACTCACGGAGGGCGTAAACCCTCGACGGTTTTCAAGACCGTTGCATTCAACCGCTCTGCCATCCATCCGCAGAAAACGTTGAAAATTATAATGATTTTTTTCAAAAAGAAAAGTCTTTTTTAAACTTTTTTTTAACTTTTTTTACAAACAGCTTATATAAGCCATCCTGAAATTTGCACAACTCAGGTTCTTGCCATTAATTGGAGTGATCTTAGGTATTTACAGGTATTGAAAACATTTTCTTAGTTAATTTTGAAGAGTTATTGTCTTCATAAACTCATCAATTCTTCTAAAATAAAAAAAGGCCAACGTTTCCGTCAGCCTCTTCTTTAAATTCGTTTAGTTTTACTTACCGTCTTTCATATAGACCCAACCTGCCTTTAGGTACATAATCATAGACCAAATAGTAAGTACAGTTGCAACCATGAGTAAACCAACAGATGCGTAAATCATGCCCTCATCATGGCGCCAAATCAAACCAGCAATAGCAGTTAACTGAATAGTGGTCTTCCACTTACCAATCCAGCTTACAGCAACATTTGCTCTTTTACCAAGTTCAGCCATCCATTCTCTTAGTGCTGAAACCGTAATCTCACGAGCTACGATAATCATTGCTGGGATAGTAATGAACTTTCCTAAATGCGGATAAAGGACATCTGTATATAAAGAATAGTGCTCAACAATAAGAACTAAGGCTGTACATACAATAATCTTATCTGCTACAGGATCTAAAAAGGCTCCAAACTTGGTTGTCAGTTTTAACTTTCTAGCCAAATATCCATCTAAAAGATCTGTTAAAGCAGCGATGATAAACACAATTGCAGCATACAGATTAGAAAGATCAGTTGGCCAATAGAACAGAATTATAAAGACTGGGATTAAAGCCAGTCTGATTAAGGTAAGTACATTTGGAAGGTTCAACATACGATGTTCCTAATTATTATCTAATCTATTCTACCACTAAGGCATCCAAATTGGACCAAGACATTCTCTTTTTGGTAAATTATAATCACTAGGATAAGAGACATCAATTAGGTACAGACCATAAGGTTTAGCCGTAGGACCTGCTTTTGATCTGTCCTTTGCTTCAAACATATCCTTAAACCATTCTAATGAATTTGTCTTATTTCCAACAGTTAATAAAGATCCTACGATATTTCTTACCATATGCATTAAAAACGCATTTGCTGCAATATCAAAAACTATGTACTGACCAAGTCTTGAGACATTGCAAAAGTGCACACAACGCATTGAGGTACGTGACTCATCATCAGCAGCTCTAAAGGAACTGAAATCATGCTCGCCTAATAGAGAACTTGCAGCTTGTTGCATTAGATCAATATCATAGTTTCCCTGATAGATAGAAACGCCTTTACAGAGAATTCCAGGTCTGTTTACAGTGTTTTGAATAATGTAACGGTATCTTCTAGCCTTTGCTGAAAATCTGGCATGAAAACCGTCATCTACGTGTTTTGCCCAAGTTACAGCTATATCATCAGGAAGATTAGTATTAGTGCCCATGATCCAGCCACGATCGGGACGTTCTTTAGTTACGTCAAAATGAATAACCTGGCCTGTAGCATTTACACCAGCATCAGTTCTTCCTGCACATTGAAGTTCAATTTTTTCGTCAGCTACAATCGACAATGCTCTTTCAAGCTCACCTTGAACAGTCTTTAATGTGGTCTGGCGTTGGAAACCTGCGTAGTTACCGCCTTCGTATTCAATACCTAAAGCTATGCGCACTGTTTAATTTCCTTTAAAAACCTTAAATTTAGCTACAAAATAAGTAATACCAGTTACTAAAACCATAGCAATGATTAAAGCAGGATAGTTGCTTAAATTTAGAATATGTAACATGAACCAGACAAAGATATTTCTTAAAATTAGAGTAGATACTGCTAAAGCAAAAAAGGAAAGTATGGAGCCTTTCCTTTTGAAAGTAAAATATCTGTGACCGAAAAATGAAACTAAGAACGCTATTAAAAACGCAATGGTTGTAATGAAATTTGCGTTCAAGGCTGTTGTAAAAACCAGCACTGTAGTTACCACAAGATCAACTACAGTTGACATTCCACCAACAATTACAAAGCGAATGAGCTCAAAAAAATTCTTTTTGCCATTCGCTTTTTGGTTTGCTAATTCTGAAAGATTTGTATTCTCAGTATTCATTAGTCTTTCTTGTTATATGACAAGCCTACATTGGTTTTAGTTAAACCGTCAGGTACTTCTTTAGACAATGGACCTTTAATCTCAGATACAACATACACAGGTCTACCCTTAATTTCCTGAGTCAAACGACCGATGTACTCACCTAGGATACCAATAGAGATTAACTGAATAGAACCTAAGAACAGGATTGCACTAATTAAAGTGGTATAACCTGGTGTTGGATTTCCAAAGATTATGGTCTTTACAACATTCCAAATCATACAGATTAAAGCTATCACACCAATAAAGCCACCTATGTATGACCATACCTTAAGTGGTAATGATGAGAAGGCAAAGATACCATCTAAAGCAAAGTTCCAGAGCTTCCAGTAATTCCACTTGGTAGTACCTGCTACTCTTTCAGGTCTCTTATAACCTACACCTTTTGAGGTAAAACCAGGCCATGCATATAAAGCTTTCATGAAACGGTTTCTTTCTCTTAAGGTCTTTAGAACATCAATGATCTTTCTATCGATTAAACGGAAGTCACCTACGTTTGCTGGTATCTTTACTCTGCCTGATAACTTGTTAAAGACATAGTAGAAGCCCTCTGAGGATACTCTCTTTGTACCTGTATCCTTTGAGCGGTCTTCACGTACACCATAGACGTTATCCACCCCCTCATCTCTCCAGATACGAATGAAGTCGAGTACTAACTCTGGTGGATCCTGTAAATCTACATCAATAGGTACAATTGCATCAGCCTGTACAATGTCTAAAGCTGCTGACATTGCAGCTTCCTTACCAAAGTTTCTTGATAATCTGATTAAACTTATCTTGTTATCTGTCTTTTGCATGTTTTCGATAAGTTCTACAGTGTTATCCTTTGAACCGTCATCAATGAAGACAATCTCAATATGATTAAGTTCACTTGCTAACTTTTCATTTACAGTCTTAACAAAGGTCTCAACGGTTTCATGCTCATTGTAGACTGGTACAATTAAAGCTACTTTATAATCATCTTTTCTCATGACACTGATCCTTTTAATCAGTTAAGAACTCATGGCGAGATGACGGATTAGTCTTAAAATGTCCGCCAAGTGCTGTAGTTGTTGTTTCAGAGGTCTGATCTCTTACGCCTCTAGATTTTACACAATAATGGGTTGCAGTGATGCTTACAGCAACATTTTTAGTATTTAATAATGTCTGCAGAGCAACTTTAATCTGCTGAGTCATTCTCTCTTGGACTTGAGGTCTGTGACCAAAGAACTGGACAATACGATTGATTTTTGATAAACCGATAATTTTGTCTGATGGCATATAAGCTACTTTTGCGTAACCATCCATAACTACAAAGTGATGCTCACAGGTTGAAGTAACTGTTATGTTGTCTACTTTAACCATTTCATCAAAATGCATTTTGTTGTCAAAAACACTTACTTTTGGGAAATTTCTGTAATCAAGACCAGAAAAGACTTCATCGACAAACATCCTAGCTACACGGGTTGGTGTTTCTCTTAAGGAATCATCATTAAGATCAAGACCTAAAGTATTCATGATCTCTGACATATTTTTCATGATAATGTCTTTCTTCTGTGAAGAGCTAAGACCATTATCATGCCATGGTGTCTCAAGACCGCATTCAATTAAGGCATCACGAACCATGACGGCTTCACAAGACAATTCTTTATCAGATTGAGCTTCCATTATATGTTTTCAATTCCTTTTCAATATTAAAGTGCAGATGTCTGTGTTCAAGATCAAACTTTCTAGCAAGATGATCACCTAAACGTTTGATTCCCCCCTGCTCAGAGGCATGATGTCCTACAACAAAAACTGGGGTACCACTTTCTTTAGCAAAATGATATGTCTGCTCATTTACATCTCCGGTTACTAAAGCATGGAATGAAGGTTTCATATTCTCGTCTAGTAAAAAGGAGCCAGAGCCTGAACAGACGGAGATGTTACTTAATAAAATGTTTTCATCACAATCACCTAAAACGTCAACTCTAGTATGCAGACTGTCTGCTAAAAGAGTCGCAATATCTTTTACAGTTTTGGGTTCAGATAAAATCCCCTGCATTGCAACTGAACGAGGATTGCCCTGTTCTATATAATCGACCTCAGAGAGAGACAACAAATCACATAGGTATCTGTTGTTACCGACAACATTATGAGCATCTAATGGAAGATGGTAGGCCAATAAATTGATATTTGCCTCTAATAGAGCATTCAATCTATCTTTAAAAGGCCCTACAACTGGTAGCAACTGTCCCTTCCAAAACAGACCATGATGAACAATGAGAGTATCTGCACCTTCTTCAACAGCTGCATCAATTGTCTCTAATGAAGCTGTAGCAGCTGTTGCAACACAGGTACATTCTTTAAAGCCTTCAACCTGAAGACCATTTAAAGAAGGATCTGAAAATGATCTGACATCTAAGTATTCATCAAGATAGATTTTAAGATCTTCAAGTAACATTAAATGATCCTCATACAAGGTTAATTGAAAGAATTTATAAAGACAGAATTCTGCAGTCTAGACCAACTTTAGCCTTTGCGCTTCTGCAAATTGCATCAGCAGCCTGTTTTGTTTTTGCAGTACCTGCAAATACTCTTACCATAGATTTGCCATTGATATTAACGCTCTGAGTCTGAGCATTAAAACCAGCCTTCTTGAGCTTAGCTACGTTCTCTGTAACATATGACTTCTGAGAGAAAACACCAATTTGAGCAGCAAAAGTGCCAGTTACTAAATTTGATTTAGGAGCAGTTTTTGCGGGAGACTGTACCTTTGGCTTATTAGCATTTGCACTTTGTGTTGCCTGTAATCTTGATGACTTTAAAGTCTCTGTTTTAACAGTATTTGACTTTGGAGCCTGAGGGGCAACTTTAGTACTTGCTGATGGTAAAGTAGAGGTATTGCTTGTAGCAGTTGTAGCTACAGTTGCTGAATTTTTAGCACCAGTAGGTGTTGCTGTCTCAAGATTTGCACTGGCAAACATATTGTCGTTTGGGACTTCTAAATCAGAGGTAGCCTGATTTGAATTAGAAGTATTAGCTACCTGATTGTTATTTAAAGCATCAAATGGAGATGATGCTGGAGCATCCTTTTGTGCATTTGATAGAGCATTTGCTGAACCTTTAGTATCATCAACTGGAGCTTCTAACATATCACTATAATTAGTTTCAATTGAATCTGAATTACCAGCAGTTACTAATTGACCATTAGTATCAGTTACAGCACCATTTCGATTGATAGCAATGGCATTGTCATCTTGAGGCTTGCTATTGTCCTTATCATTCATATTTAGGAAAGGAAGTAGGATCAATACAATAGAAATAACTACCAAGATACCTACAACACGATTTCTAATATTCTTTGTAATGCTCATTTACATACCTATTTAATTTCAAGTGCATCCATTGCTTCGCTTACAGTCACAAAAGAGCCTAAAACAATAATTTCATCATTTTCATTAGCATCTTTTAGTACTTGCTCTACTGCCTTATCTACATGGTCAAATGCCTTAATTGAAGAAGCATCAACCTTATCAGACAGCAATGCTGATTTGATCCTCTCTACGTTTTCTCCTCTTTGAGTATGCAAGGTCGCTACGTAGAAACCATCAAAGCAATGTTTTACAATTTTTAGAACTGACTCGATATCCTTATCTTTAAGCATACCGATAACAGCATAACGCTTACCTAGTTTGTGGCACTTATCTAAAGTCTTAGCAAGATGAGTTGCTGCAGGAGGATTATGTGCTACATCTAAGTACAACATAGGCTTAATGCGCACTAACTGCATACGACCTGGAAGACTTGTAGACCTTAAAGCTTCATCAATTCCTTCGATAGTGATCTTTACGCCCTTTTCCTTTAATAGAGTAATCACTCTCATCGCTACTGGAGCACAGCAGAATGGGATCTTTGGATATGGTAGTGAGAAAGTAGCAATATTTATAGGAGACTTTTGAATATAGGAAAAGCCATCAATAAACTTACCTAAAAAGTCTTTACCCTGTACATGCAACTCAGCATGAAGCTCTTCTGCTCTTTTTTTAATCACAACATAAGCTTCATCCTCAACTTCACCTAAAACAACCTGACAGTTGTTTTTGATGATGCCTGCCTTTTCAAAAGCAATTTTACCAATGGTATCGCCTAAGATCTTTGTATGATCAAGTCCAATAGATGTAATTACAGCAATATCAGCATCAAGAGCATTTACAGCATCCAATCTGCCGCCTAAGCCAATTTCGAGAACAACAGCTCCAACCTTAGCTCTAGAAAAGCAAACTAAAGCTGCAAGAGTTGTGTATTCAAAATAACTTAGCTTGATATCACCTGCTGTCTTATGAACTATCTCAAAAGCTTGTGAAAGTTCTTCATCAGTAACATCACGACCACCGATGTTTACTCTTTCATTGAATTTATGTAGGTGAGGAGAAGTGTAAAGACCTGCCTTAATACCACTGTAATTTAATGCAGCAGCAATAAGAGCACTTGTAGAACCCTTGCCATTGGTTCCGGCTACTTCGATTACAGGAATTGATTTGAAAATGGTTAAATTAAGCTTTTCTAGAACTTGTTTGATTCTATCAAGTCCTAGTTCAATTTTATCAGGATCAATTCCGTCTAGATAATCAAGCCAGGTCTTTAGGGAACCTGGCTTTGCATTGATGTCTTGACTACTCATTAAATCTTAATGTCCGAATTAGTCAATTCTGCCATTACAGGAGCATTCTGACCTGATGACTTCTTTCTTGATTTAGAGCCACTCTTAACTTCTACTAAAGGAACGCTAGGATCGTGACTTCCTAAAAGAAGAGCAACTAAATCAGCAAGCTCATCTCTCATTTGAGCACGAGGAACGATCTTATCAATTGCGCCCTTTTCTAATAAGAACTCAGCTCTTTGGAAACCTTCAGGTAACTTTTCACGAACGGTCTGCTCAATAACTCTAGGACCAGCAAAACCGATCAAAGCATTAGGCTCTGCGATATTGATATCACCTAACATAGCTAAAGAAGCACTAACACCACCCATGGTAGGATCGGTCATAACGCTGATAAATGGAAGACCTGCTTTTGCAAGTCTCGCCAAAGCTGCTGAGGTCTTAGCCATCTGCATTAAAGAGAATAATGACTCCTGCATACGAGCACCACCTGATGTAGCAAAGCAGATAAGTGCTCTATGAGTCTTTAAACATTCTTCAACAGCAGCACAGAATCTTGCACCTACAACAGAGCCCATGGAACCTGCCATGAAATCAAACTCGAAAGCACATGCAACGACTGGTAAACCTTTTAAGGTACCTTTAATTACAACTAAAGCATCTTTTTCGCCAGATTTTTTCTGAGCAGCAACAAATCTGTCTTTATATTTCTTAAGATCTTTGAATCTCAAAATATCCTTTGGCTCAAGCTCTCCTGCGATCTCTACTCTACCTTCTTTATCTAAGAAAGAATCTAAGCGTACGCGTGCACGGATGTGCATATGGTGTCCACACTTAGGACATACATTGAGATTACGCTCTAGCTCTGCTCTATAAAGAACCTGATCACATGCAGAACATTTTGTCCATACACCTTCAGGTATTTCGTGCTTAGTAGTGCCGCTGATAGAAGATGTTGTTTTCTGAATTAAATTCTCAAGCCAGCTCATAGATAATCCTGTTACAAAAAACACTCATGCATAAGAACATGAGCTTTTTATGAAAAAAACTGAGTGCATTTTATCACACCTAAGAATATTGTTACAGTTTTAAACAAACTTAATCGTTTTGCCTCTTATTTTTCTGTAAATATCAGCAAATAAATCTAAAGCAAATTTAGCACCTGAATATGAATTATCTGATTTAAGATGTATGAGATGATTGTTTATTGAGAACTTGTGTGAAAAGACAAGATTTAAGACTCTTCACACAAGTAAAAGCTTATGGGCAATTAACGAGGAACTTTCCATCCAGATTTGTCTTTATAGATCTGATCTGGTTGCTCTCTAAAGTGTTTGCTCAAAAGTAAATCAGACTTAATTTCGTCGATTATTGACTCTGGAAGACCTTCAATTAAGTTCTCTACTTTTTGAGTGTACGCAAATGAGTAAACCTCATAATCTCCAATCTTTTGAGGTTTTGAATCGAGTTTAGTGATCTTATCTACAGCAAAGTTGCCAATCTTAATTCTAGGTCCCATGATAAAGCTTGCCGACTGAAGATAAGGCCTAATCTTGTCTGTAAAAGAAATCTGATAACCTGCAACTTTACATAAAGTACCATCATCAAAAGAACCACGTTTTACAAGCTTGTCAAAAACACCTTCTTTTAGCTTCATGTATCCAGCCTTTTCAAAGAGCTTAGCAAGCTTAAGTTCGTGCTGATACTTAGCTTTATAGATGTCAGTACCATAATCGTATTTGTACTGTACATTCAGCATCTTTTCGTCCCCTTTAACTAATGGATCATCTGATGGCACTGGAATGATAAATACCCAATTATCTTTGGTAGCAGAACTATCAACCTCTCCAGGAATAGGTATTGAAACTTCCTGTTTTTGTAAGTACTTGTTTAAGGCTTTTGTACAATCACTCTCTGATGGACCACCGCATCCTGTCAGGATAACGGTAGCTGCAACTATAGGAGCAAGAACTCTTGATAATTTCATAAATAACCTCTCAAGAAAAAATAAACAAAATTTGTTAAAGTCAGTATATTACATACCGTTTTTAGAAAATCAAGAGAATTTTTGGCCTTTTTGAGGATTATAAAAAGACAAAAAAAGGCTACAGAAAACTGTAACCTCTTATGAATGAACTTGAGCTAGATCATAAATCAGATTTTTAGCTCAGACTAGAAGAATAAAGAACCTTTTACAAAGAAGTTCCAGTCATTGTCTAATCTTGCCTTAGAGATCTTGCGTCCATCGTGATCGTAGAATCTGATGTCTCTATCAAAAGTGTAACCTACACCAATCTTAGCTGAGAACTGATCTGCTGGAGTTACAACTAAAGAACCTTCTGCTGATGCTGATCTTTCCTCAATGTAACCTTTTCTTGCATATACAGAGTTGTCTTTTAACTGATAAGCAGGATCGCAGTTTAAAGCTAACTCACCGTTTATAGCAAAGTACTGATTAAATCTGTAAGTTGCAGTATTCTTTGGGAAACCTAAAACAAATGATAATCCATCAGACTTTGGATTAGAGAAATTAACCTGAACAATAGGATAAGCCATGCTGTTATACTCATTGATAACACCACCAGCACCTAAAGTTAAAGATAATTCATCATCATAATGATAAGTTAAAGCTGCATTAGGATTGATGTTGTAGTTCTCTGATGGGTGGAAATCGTCTTCCCAGTTTAATGATGCCCCTAAATATAAGAAATAACTCCAACCGTCATCACCTAAAGCATCACCATGATGGATATTGCCGTAAAGTGACTTTAGGTTATCGATATTCTTTGAATGTTGGAAGCTGTAATTACGGTTAGAGAAACCTAAAGTAAAGGTATCATTACCTCCTTCTAAACCGTAGATAGTAGTCTTAACATCCTGACCATTCTTAAAATTGGTATCAGAACTAGAATAATAAGGATTTAAGAAAAAAGAAGCCTGTGCTGGAAGAGTTAAACAAACTAAGGTTGCAATAGCTAATTTACGCATGATAGTTTCCTATAATGTTTTAAATATGCAGAGTTATTAACAGAAATATATAGTATTTAGTAGGAAATTCGATCTTTACTCTGAAAAAATTGCCATGATAATACTACTAACTTAATTACTACTCAACATATTGGACTAGCCTTGACTTAGCATTGGGTCAGCTTTGTATAATTGCATTTACAATAGTTAACTGTAATGAATATCTATTCTGCTAAGAAGCTGATGAACTTTATGTACTTTACAACAATTAAACTGCCAGTTTAATTAAATGTTATAAATAAAAAAATCACACCATTAACTAGATGATGTGATGAAAAGAGTAATGTTAATTCTTATCTGTCAAAGATGAAGACAGCAAAATAGCTCATTACACATGCATGTGCTTAACTCTATCATGCTCTTCAGAGCGTTTAGCATCATTGAATCTGTCTAAAGTACCAACTAGATAACCTGTTACACGACGGATACGCTGAAACTTAACACCAGTGCCAACCATACCCTGATGATCAGGTCTTAATCTGCAATAATTTTCCATAGAAACCTCCATCAAAGTTATGAAAAGTTTACTACTTTTATAGATAGATGTGATCGATAATTATTCTTAATAAGAATAATTATCATTAGCTACTGTGATTCTGAAAAAAAATTTTAAATTTAGAGGCTCCAAAATATTGTTTTGTGCTATATTTTCACGAAATTTAACAAGCCTTGATGGAAATTAATCATGCTTAAAAAGAATATAGTTTTAGCAATTTTAATGTCTAGCCAAGTTGCTTTTGCAGCAGATAATTCGGCAGATATGAACGACAAAATCACTCAAATGCGAGGCACCATTGATAGCATCAATGGAGAGCTTACAAATCAAAGAGCCGCAATGAGTGATCTTAGAACTGATATAGAACGTTCTAACAGTAAGTTAAAGAAACAAATTTTTGATGAATTAAAAACAATTCAGAGACAGAATCAATCTTTATATGATTCAATGGTTTCAGAAAAAGAGCGTGACGGAGGAAAAATGAACGTCAAGCCACTGAGAAACTATGATCTTCAGACACCTGACGGCAAGATGATTTTAGGTGGAGAAGAGTATGTTTACGTTAAAGAAGCAAATGCAACCATAGCTGCTCGTATTGATACTGGAGCATCTCAATCATCTATTTCAGCTTCAAATGTAACTGAGTTTGAACGTAACGGCAAAAAGTGGTTACGTTTTGACGTTATTCACAATGACAGAACTATCGAAGTTGAAGCTCCTTTTGTAAAACAAACTAAATTAAGGCAGTCTTCAATTGAAGGCTACAGCTACAGACCAATCGTAAGACTAAACGTAAAGATTGGTGATTACTCAACAGCAGCTGAATTCAACTTGATTGATCGTACACAAATGCAGTACGCCCTTCTAATCGGACGTACCTTACTTACTGACATCGCAGTTGTTGATGTTTCAAGAAAAGATGTACAGCCAAGAGCTGATAAAAATGGTCTGCTCATCATCTGTACTGATGACTACAACGAAAACAAAAAGAATGGCATTGATGTCAACCAAAAGTATGACAAGATGGTCAAGGAAAATGAAGGGGGTCAGAAAGCCTTCCCTGCATCAAATGATACTCAGAGCTTAGGAACTAATCCTGAAAGATCACTTCCATCTGTAAGCAATAAGATTGAAAAAGAGCAAGGAAGTCTTCCTAAAGAGAAAATAGATAAAAAGAAAGCTACTGCTGATGAAAGTAAAGATGCGTCCCCCAAGAGCTCTGATAAAAAGAAGGCTGCAAAAGCTGACAGTAAGAAAAATAACCACAAAAGTAACTAATTAAGAAGGAATAATCATGGCTTCCCGCGGTCTGTTTTATTTTGTAACAGCAATTTTATTTCTGGCAGGTATTCTCCTAATTGCTTACCAGAGAATTACATTTGATATTCCTTTCGTTCCTAACGTAAAGAACGAAATTTGGACAGTAGAAGCAAAAGTAGAATTTGAGCCAGAATCTAAGAAAGCATCTGAAGTTGTATTAGCTCTACCTGCAGTTCAGCCTGGCTTTACTGCGTTAAAGCAAAACACAGCAAGTTTAGGTTATGGTGTTAACTACGTTCAAAGAGATGGTTCAAACTATGTTGAGTGGACAAAGCGTGACCCACAAGGTATGCAGATCTTATATTACAGATCTGATGTTCTTGTAGATAAAGACGCAACCGACTCATCAATGATTGTACCAGCTCTTGAGCAGAACACTGAGCAGGAACCTTATGCAACCGCTATGAGTGAGATTGCACAGATAGCCCTGCAACGTAGTTCAAGCCCATTCTCATTTGCAACTCAGGTTATTCATGAAATCAACCAAGATAGCGAGATCAACTCTTTACTATTCACTAAATATAAGAGAGCAGATCTTCTAGTTCACATTCTTCAGGTTGGTAAAGTTCATGCAAGAACCGTCGGTGTTCTAGAGCTTCGTGACGGCAGACGTAATCAAAAATTAAAGAATTATGTTGCTGTTTTTGATGGCTCAACCTACAAGATTTTTGATCCAACCACAGGTCAGACCGGTCTTAAAAAGAATCAGATGATTTGGACTGACAACGGTAATTCACTACTTGATATCACCGGTGGTCGCAATGCTCGTGTAAGTTTCACTACTTTAAACCACTCTGTAAGCGCAATTGAAGCAGGTATGAGAAAAGCTAATGTTAATTTAGCAGCAGGTGAAGAGTTAGTTCCTCTTTCACTGTCAGCATTGCCTGTTGAAGAGCAATCTTTATTCAAAGGCTTATTACTCTTACCAATTGGTGTTGTAATCGTAGTGTTTTTACGTGTCTTAGTTGGTATTAAGACCTCTGGTACATTCATGCCTGTTCTGATTGCAATGTCATTTTTACAGACCTCTTTAGTTGTGGGTCTAATCGGATTTGTGGCAATTGTAGGTGTAGGTCTTATCGTAAGATCATGGCTGTCTCACTTGAACTTGCTTTTAGTGGCTAGAATTTCAGCGGTGATTATTACGGTTATCGCCCTAATCGGTATGATTTCATTCTTTACCTATAAGATCGGTTTAACCGAAGGCGTTAAGATCACCTTTTTCCCAATGATCATTCTGTCATGGACTATTGAAAGAATGAGTATTCTATGGGAAGAAGAAGGCTACAAAGAAGTTGTAAAACAAGGTGGTGGCTCTCTATTTGTAGCCGTATGTGCATACCTTGCTATGAACAGCTTCTTCATTCAGCACATGACCTTCAACTTCTTAGGACTGCAGTTAGTACTTCTGTCTCTAGTTCTAATCATGGGTAACTACACTGGCTTTAGATTAACTGAGATGAAAAGATTCAAGCCATTAGCTTCTCAGATTAAGAAATATAAGAACGGTGATCAAACTGTTCATGAGTCAGTTAGACTTAAAGAAGAATTAAAAGAGTTAAAGTCTGATCCTCACAATGTTTACCGTAAGTGGAAACAAGAGGCTCAGAAAAAGATCAACGATGATGAAAAGAAGGATCATGAATAATGAATCTTCTTAAGACGATTTGTAACATAAAAAACAGATATGCATCCCCTTTTGAGATGGCCGATGACGGCATCATGGGAATGAACCAGAGAAACGTGAACTTCATAGGTCGATACAACAAGAGAAATCTTTTCCCTCTAGTTGATAACAAGCTTTTAACCAAGCAGATTGCTATGAAGAACCACGTCAAGACTCCTGTTTTGCTAGGTTCTATTCAGAATCAGCATGAGGTGTCTAATGTTTTAAATATCATCGGCGAGCATACAGAGTTTTGTATCAAGCCAGCTCACGGTTCTGGTGGTAAAGGTATCTTAGTGGTTAAAGATAAAAGCAAAACTACAGGTAACTTTATCAAGACATCGGGACAGGAAATTACAGAGCACGAGCTAAAAAGACATATTACCAATATCTTAGCTGGGCTATTCTCACTAGGAGGTAAACAGGATATTGCCCTAATTGAGGAACTTATCCACTTTGATAATGTGTTTTCAGGTTACAGCTATGATGGCGTGCCTGATACTCGTGTAATCGTGTTCCAAGGCTTCCCTATTATGTGTATGATGCGTCTTTCTACATCTGCTTCAGATGGTAAAGCAAACTTACACCAGGGCGCTGTGGGCGTGGGTATTTGTGTCAGAACTGGACGTGCTGTAAGAGCTGTGCAGTTTGGTGAGCCTATTAGCATTCATCCTGATACTGATAAGGTACTTTCAGAACTGCGTGTACCTCATTGGCATGAAGTGTTAGAACTTGCAGCCTCCTGCTATGACATGTCAGGCTTAGGTTATATCGGTACTGATATTGTGCTTGATAGAGATAAGGGACCTATGTTGCTAGAGTTAAATGCTAGACCTGGTCTAGCTATTCAAATCTGCAACAATGCAGGTCTGTTACCAAGACTTAGACTGATTGAGGCTCTGACAAAAAAACACAGACTGACTATCAAAGAAAGAGTTGCTTTCTCTATGGAGCACTTTGGAGTCTTTGACGAAGACTAGATTAATTTCTGTGAGTCAGATACAAATTTAGATTAAACAAAGAAGGATCAATTGTTTGATCCTTTTTTATTTTTAAATATCTGATATAATTTTTCTATGAGATCTATTGGACTATTTTCATTACTATTTTTCAGTATCGTTGCTAATGCCAACGATTCAGACGGAACTTGTTCTGTAACATACCGTCCAAAGACTAATGAAACAGCTTTTGCTGCTGTAGGTTCATCATTGAAAATTGCAGATAGAACCTGTTTGAGCAATGTCCTAATCATACCTTTCGATACTGAATCTGGTGCAGTTACTATTCCTCAAGGTGAATATCCAAGCATTGGACAGAAAGATGGAAAAGTTCTGTTTTCTGTAAATAACACCTCAGGAATGATGGCAGATTCGTGTTTCTTTTGTGATCCGATTGAATATCTTTTAATCGACAGAAAACGCCCAAAGACTTTATGCTCACTAAGTAAGCTAAATCTTGAGTCATGCGCGAATGACAATTCAATCAGCTATACTGTCACTCAAAAATCTCATACTGATCTTGGTCAATGTACTCCCTCTTTAGTTTACTTCGGTCGTCAAGGCTCAGTGTTAAAGTTTGCTGTAAATGATTGCAATTCTATTAGCAAACCTACACTTACATATGATTTAACCTTAGGACGCGTTATTCGCTTTTTAGATGACAGATACAGCGTCATCAATGCAGATAACCAGGGTATCTATTACAGACGTATTGGAAAATCTGAACTAAAAAACAATGATGTTGTACCCGAAACTCTAGAGACTACTGATGTAGGATCAAAGAATAATACAGTTGAGATTGCATCCACTAATTTGAAAGAAAAAATAAACTAGGATAATTAGCAATGCTAGTAAAAATCATTGAATTTCTACCAGTAATCATCTTTTTTGTGTCATACAAGATGACATCAAATCTGATTTTAGCTACCACTTTGATTGTAGGATCATGTGTAGTTGCAACCATAGCTGAAGCTATTATTACCAAAAAGCTTTCAAGAATGCAGGTATTTTTAGTCTTCGCAGTGCTGATTTTTGGTGTACCTACAATCCTGTTAAAAGATCCTTCTATCATCAAATGGAAAGTTACTGTCGTAAATATGATCTTAGCCTCAGCAATTTTCTTTTTTCAGTTTATCCTTAAGAAGAATCCTTTTGCACTGTTATTAGGAAAAGAGTTACCTCTTCCAGATAAAGCTTTTGCAACACTAAGCGTTTACTGGATGGTCTTCTTCTTTTTCTCAGGGATGTTGAATATAGTAATCGCCTTTTATCTTCCAGATCTTTTTGGCATTACCAAAGAGTATGCGGAAGAATTGTGGGTAGATTACAAAACATTTGGAAATTCCATAATTAACGTTATTTTTGCTTTGTTCACAGGTTTTGTTCTCATCAAGAAATACCCTGAATTGCTAAAGAGCGATAATAATTTAAATAATAAAAAATAGAACAAGAGGTTTATATGCCAGATCAAAATTTTGGTAACATCAAATATGCAGTGATACCAGTAGCAGGTTTAGGTACTAGATTATTACCAGCAACAAAGGCTATTCCAAAGGAAATGATGCCTTTAGTCGACAAGCCACTTATCCAGTACGTTGTAACAGAGGCAGTAGAAGCAGGTATTAAGAACATCGTTCTTATCACCCATTCATCAAAGAATGCTATTGAGAACCACTTCGATACCTCATTTGAGTTAGAAGCAACTCTTGAGAAAAGAGTTAAACGTCAACTTTTAGCTGAGGTGCAGAACATCATTCCTAAGGATGTATCAATTCTAAATGTAAGACAGGGCGAATCAAAAGGCTTGGCCCATGCAATTGAATGTGCATTCCCTATCGTAGGAAAGAATCCTTTTGCAATTCTGTTACCTGACGTAATTATTGATGATGCTAAAGCTGATCTGAAAAAAGACAACTTATCAGCTATGATCCGTCGTTTTGAAGAAACTGGTGCACCTCAGATCATGGTTGAGAAAGTACCTGATGAAGCTGTAAGTTCATACGGTATCGTTGATATTGGCGGTAAAGAATTACAGGCTGGCGAGTCTGAGAAGATCAACACTATGGTTGAAAAGCCAAAGGTTGAAGAAGCACCTTCAAGATACGCTGTTGTAGGTCGTTACGTGTTACCTGCTGAAATCTGGTCTTTATTTAAAAAGACCCCTATCGGTGCAGGTGGTGAGTTCCAGCTTACCGATACCATCGATATGTTAATGCATATGACTGATATTCAGGCATATAACATTGTAGGTAAATCACATGACTGCGGTAATAAGTTAGGCTATGTAGAGACCTTCATTGAGTACGCTTTACGTAACAGCAAATTATCAGCTGACTTAAAGCCTTTCATTAAGTCATTACTTAAGTAACCTATTGGCCTCTTCATAAGAGGAGGCCATTCTTTCCATCTTTTAGCTGTTCTTATATCCCACACAAAGTATTTACTTCTATCATACTATTTTTTCTCAATTTGCTGAATTTTCTAAAACACGGTCCTATAATGTTCAGACTATTGTGAAGGTGAAAATATGTCTTGGAAAATTTTGCTTGCCATGATGGTTACGTTTGCACTCATGATGAGTTCAAGCTACACCATGTTGATCCCTTTTCTTCCTATATATATGCAAAGTGAGCTAGGAGCAACAGCTGATAACGTAAGTCTGTGGTCCGGAGTTACTTATGCTATTACCTTTGCTATTAGTGCCTTCGTTTCCCCAATTTGGGGTAAGCTCTCTGATAAGATGGGTAAAAAACCAATGATCATCAGAGCTAGCTTTTTACTAGCAATTACCTACTTTTTAGGTGGTATTGTCAGAACTCCTTTTGAGCTATTCTTAGTAAGAGCTTTCCAAGGTATTGCTTCAGGCCTGTGGCCTGCATGTTTAGTTATGATGTCGGCCTGTGTACCTAAGAATAAGATAGGTATCAGTATGGGACTTATGCAAAGCGCTAACATCTGTGGCGGTATCATCGGACCATTATTAGGTGGCATTTTAGCTACAGCTTTTGGTATGAGAAACTCTTTTTATGTTGGTGCTGTAGCTTTATCATTGATTACAGTTACTACAATACTCTTTATTAAAGAGCCACCTGTTGTACCTGAAAAAGAAATCAATAAAGCACAAAACACCTCATACCTTAGCTTTATAAAGGATAAGAATATCCTGATCCTGCTGTTATGTGTTTGCATGACTAACTTGGTTATTCTGCAAATTCAGCCTATTGTGTCTCTTTATGTTCAACAACTAAGTCACAACAGTGATAAAGCTGTTTTACTTACAGGCTTTATCATGTCTTTAGGTGGTATAGCAGGAGCTTTAGCCTCACCTTTATGGGGAAAGACAGGTCAAAAGGTAGGCTTTTATAAGACCATTACCCTAGCTTTCATCAGTGCAGGTCTGCTTATGAGTCTGCAAGGTGTACCAAATTCTTTAGTCCTTTTCGGTCTGATGCAATTCTTATGCGGATTGGGATTTTCAGGGATTTTTCCATCTGCTAATTCAATCTTAGTACTGTTAACACCTCCTTCATCAAGAGGTATGGGGTTTGGCAGTTTATTCTCTGCACAAATGATAGGTGGTGCTCTAGGACCTGTTATTGGTGGTGTAATTGTCTCATTCATGAGCTTTAACACTGTTTATATCATCTCAGGTAGCATTCTCTTTGTTATTGGTATCTATCTTAAATTCTTTGCTCCAGAATCATTTAAGCAAAAGGCAAGCTTAACTAAAGATCATAAGATCGAAAGCAGAAACAAAGAATATCTAGATGACATTAAAAAGAAGGCACAAGCTGAGCTCTTAGATGAAAGAGAAAAGGCAAAATAGTATTGTCCTCATATAAACTCTCACAATCAATTCTCACCAAAATTTCGATTGTGAGGACCTTTGAAGATGGTTATCTGTATACTGTTCTAAGTCCACTTACAAATTCACTTATACTGCTCCCAATTATTTCATAGACTTTATATGCATGCTGTTCTTGATTTTTACACATATTTTTCACGCATACTGTTCTTAAAAAGCTAAATATATCCTTTTGAACTTTCGAAGTTTTTTTATATCATTTCAGATTATTTATGTAATTTTATATGCATACCGTTCTTGATTTTTTTATGTATTTTATCCCCCTACTATTCCTGATTTTCATGGATTTTTTAATGTTTACCGATCCTCATCTTTTATAAAGAGATCTTAAGTTTATCTACACTCATTCTAAATGCACTTAAGTTAGGCAATAAAGCACTTAATTTGAGCAATATTATCTTTAGTACACCTCTTTTAGGGCACATAAAAAAATCACCTTTTTAGCCGTTTATACTGCACTTAAAAATATGAGATAAAGGTAGTTTGCTATGATAGATAAAACAATTGGTGAACGTATAAAACAGACTTTATATGAAAAGAGAATGACAGGTTTTGAATTAGCTTCAAAAGCAAAAATCTCTGAAGGTGGACTGTCACAGATTATAAACAACAAAATTGTTAACCTGAAAGTTGATACTGCTTTGAGGATCGCAAAGGCGCTTAATGTATCGCCAATGTGGCTGCTTTTAGGAGATAAAAGTGATGAGTCTCTGTTCTCTGAGGAGCATCCTGTTATTGGCCGCGACTATTACCCTGTACCTCGATATGAAGTAACATTTGATCCTAAGACTGATACTGAGCCAAAATTTGTTGAATACAAATATGACAGACTGTCCCTCTTCCATAAGTCTTATTTTGAGAAATATGGGATCAGAAGTTGCGCCTTTTGTAAAAGTTTTAAGGTAACAGGCGACAGTATGGAACCATTAATTAAAAATGGCGACTACGTGATCGTAGACTGCGATCCCAAATTAAAAATAGTAGATGGTGATATCTATGCTTTCTGTGACGCTTCAGGATTGCATGTAAAAAGACTTATTGCTCCTCTTCGTGGAGGTCTGATCATAAGATCAGATAATCGTCTCTATGAGGATGAGTTCTTATCGAAAGAAGAGGTGTCCTCAATTAGAGTAATTGGTCATGTAATAGATAGAGCAGGCTCAATTATCGGAGCATAGGTAAGCTAAATTTATTCTTTTGATTTTTATTAGCTTTTAGGTCAAATATTAGAAATATATTAAGGCAAATCTTATCTAATTTGCCTATAATTACGACCTATGAAGATAAGACAGCTTACTTTAATCGTACTCACACTCAATATGCTACTTTTAAGTAGCTCTAATACATTGGTAATGCCTTTTTTACCACTGTATCTTCAGGATGAACTAAACTGTCCTCAATCATATCTTAGCATCTATATTGCTACAGCTTATTCCATCACCTTTATTATCAGTATGTTTGCAGCCCCAATTTGGGGTAAATTTGCTGATCTCTATGGCAAGAAAACTATGCTAGTAAGAGTATCGGTAATTTTAAGCATCTCATATTTGTGTTGTTACTTATCTACTAATGCCATCGAGCTGTGCTTATCAAGAGCTCTGCAAGGTCTTGCCTCTGGAATGACTCCTGCTTTTTTAGGCCTTATATCTGAATTACAAGCATCTAATAAGACAGGTAAAGCCATGGGCATTATTCAAAGTGCCAACCTTGCAGGTACCATCATAGGGCCAATAATAGGCGGCTTAATTAGTGAGTTTACAGGTGTTAGAGAGTGTTTCTTTATAGTGATGATTGTAACTGCAATCACCGTTGCACTTAATATTTTTGTAGTAAAAGAACCTAGTGCTATACATCAGGATAACACCAATCAGCAATTACCCGATGACAACAGCTTTGCACCTTTAATCAAAGATCCTGTTATTCAGTCTTTGGCATGCTGTATTTTTATCAATGCCATGTCTATCATGATGGTAGTGCCGATGTTATCTACCTACGTGATTTCACTTACTGACTACAAAGATCCTATTGTGATGTCAGGTCTAATCTTTGCTCTAAGTGGTATCGCAGGATCCATAGCCTCTCCTATATGGGGCTCATACGGTAATAAATTTAGCTACTTAAATATTCTGGCCGTAAGTACCTTTGGTGCTGCCATCGCATACCTAATTCAGACATTCGTAAGAGAAATATCAATATTTGCCCTGATGCAATTTGTATTTGGGCTGTGTATCTGTGCCATCGCTCCAGCAGTACATTCAATTACAGCAAAACACGTTGAAAAACAAAATAAGACTAAGGCCTACTCTCTTATATACAGCTCGCAGCAACTAGGTAATCTCTCTGGTCCTATCGTCTGTGCTGTAATCACAAACGTATTTGCGCATAACTACGTATTTTTATGTATTAGTGCAATGCTAGGCTCTCTATTTACATATCTTATTCTCATAAAGGTTCTTAAAAGAAATAAAGGTTAAGAAAGACTCAATCTCAAAAAGGAAGATGTCTTAGTTCTACTAAAAGAACTTAAATAAAAGCTTACAAACAAGTGTTTTATAAAAGATCATTTATCAATATAGTTTGCGTTATTCATCGCAAAATCAGAAATCTATCAACAAATTGCATAACATTTTATGGATAATTACATTGCTGATAATTATTATTGATAATAGCAGTGGCAAAATCACTAAAACTGTAATATATTTATATAAACAGTAATCATTCTTAATAAGAATACTGAGGAAATCATGCTCCAACGAAGGAACAGCAAACAAAGAAACGTAATTAGAGAATATCTATGCGGTCGAATTGATCATCCTACAGCTGAAAAGCTCTATAAGGAGATCAGATTAGAGCATCCTAAGATGTCTTTAGGTACTGTTTATCGAAATCTGATGTTTCTTACAGATATTGGAGAAATTCAAGCTCTAGATGTTGGAGATGGAATTACGCATTTTGATCCAAATCCAATGCCTCATGCTCATTTCTATTGCAAGAAATGTAAGAGAGTATTTGATGTTTTTATGGATGATTACGAAAAAATTCAAAATATCTTTGCAAACAATGTCCAAGGCAAAGTCGAAAGTTGTGCTGTAAGCCTAACAGGATCATGCAAAGAATGTTCTGAAAATAATTAAACACATGCATGAGTCATTTGATTCAAGGAGACTAACTATGAACAAATATGCTGGTACAAAGACTGAGCAGAACTTAAAAGATGCATTTGCAGGCGAGTCACAGGCTCGTAACAAGTACACATATTTTGCTTCTGTTGCCAAAAAGGCCGGTTACGAGCAGATCGCAGCAATTTTTTTAAAGACTGCTGATAACGAAAAAGAACACGCTAAGATGTGGTTCAAAGAGTTAGGAGGCATTGGTAACACCGAAGAGAACTTAGCAGCTGCTGCAGCTGGTGAGAACTATGAGTGGACCGATATGTACGACACCATGGCAAAAGAGGCAGAAGCAGAAGGTTTCACAGAGCTTGCTGAGAAGTTCCGTAGTGTAGGCGAGATTGAGAAACACCACGAAGAGAGATATCGTAAACTTTTAGAGAACGTAAAAGCAAAGCAGGTATTCGAAAAATCAGGTGTAACAGTTTGGGAGTGCAGAAACTGCGGTCACATTGTAGTTGGTACTTCTGCACCAGAGCTATGCCCTGTATGTAACCACCCACAGAGCTACTTTGAAGTTCATGCTGAGAACTACTAGTTTCTAAATTCAACACAACTTTGAATTTATTCATAAAAGAGCATTAGGCGGAAGTAATTCCGCCTTTTTTTTGCTTTCAGATATAAGTATTCTTCGGCAATTTCTACTTACAGTTACTTGATCAATATTATTTACATCAGAATATTTAGCTTTTAAGTTAACATAAACTTAACAAGTTTACTTTCAAAAGATTGAACTATTATATTATTTGCATATCTAACTCAAAGTAAGTAAATTAATGACGTTTTACTTTTTAACTTAAGCTAATTACAAGATATGAAAATTATAAATATAAAATTAAACAGAGGCATCTATCCAGTACTTACTTTCTTTGTACTGTCAATTGTCATCTTTATGATCTCAAGAACTGCCCTGTTAATTTGGCATCCAGAGGGAACTGAGAGACATATCTTTGATATATACAAATACGGTCTACTCTATGATGTATCAATCAACTGCTCAATGTATGCAGTGGTTTTCCTAATTTGTATTCTGGCAAACTTTTTAAGTAAAGTTCCTGCTTTTATCCTTATTTTACAGAAACTTCTATTAAGTCTGATTATTACCATTCAACTCTTACTAGAGGTCTCAACGCCTTCATTTATTATTGAGTACGGTGTAAGACCAAACCATATCTATGTTGAATATTTGATCTATCCAAAAGAAGTTGTATCCACTTTAGTAAAAGGCCATTTATTTGAATCATTATTCTGCATTCTAATTTGTATTACAGCTTTCATACTTTTCTATAAATTCGCGTCAAAGCTCTATCGTGATTACACTTCTATTAAAGTTAAAAAAAGTTTACTGTGCCTGGTACTTGCAATTGTGTTAATTCCATATGGGATTCGTGGAACTATTACCAATCACAAACCATTAAATCCATCTAATTCTAGTTTCTGCACCTCTCCTCTAGGAAACACTATTCCTGTAAACTCTCCCTTTAATGTCTTTTATGCTCTAAGACATATCTCTGATAGCGACATTAAGAGTTCAAGCATTTTTGCTTTTGACAATACAGTAAATGTTTTAAATAACTATGATAAGTTCTCAAAGGTAACAAAACCAGAGACCATTGATAACTCTTGTCCAATAAATCAGGTTATTACCCCAAAGATCTCCCCTTCACAAAAACGCAATGTTGTAATTATTGTCGAAGAGAGCTTTGGAGCTCGTTACGTACAATCTTTAGGTGGAGATCCTATAGCTCCTGAGCTTGAAAAACTGAAAAACGAAGGCTGGTGGTTTGAAAGACTTTATGCTACAGGACATCGCTCTGTAAGAGGTCTTGAAGCAATCACTGCTTCATATCCACCTAGTCCATTAGCCTCTCAGGTAAAGCTAGAACACCGAGAGGAACTTACCACCCTATCTTCTATCTATAAGAGATTAGGCTATAAGACCAGCTTTATCTATGGTGGCGAAAGTCACTTTGATAGTATGAGAAGTTATTTTTTAAATAACGGAGTTGAAGAGATAATTGAGCAGAAAGATTACAAGGATCCTGAATTTGTAGCCTCATGGGGTGTATCTGATGAGGATCTGTTCAAAAAGGCTAATGAGAAATTTGTAAAGTTATCAAATAACAATCAGCCTTTCTGTTCTGTAGTTTTCTCAAGCTCATTCCATGATCCTTTTGATATTCCTCAAGGCAAAGTCAATATCGATGGCGTGAAGACAGATGATCCTAGACGTTTGACAGCTGCAAAATATGCTGATTATGCTTTAGGCAAATTCTTTGAGCAGGCTAAAAAAGAAGATTATTACAAAAATACAGTATTCTTAGTGATTGCAGATCATGACTCAAGAGTTCGTGGCATTGGAGCCTTCCCTTTAACAAACTACTCAATTCCAGCTCTAATTATCAGCCCTGATATCACTCCTCGCGTAGATAAGAGAATTGTAAGTCAGATTGATATGCTACCTACTCTATTGTCACTTACAGGCGTGTCAGGTGAGTTTCCTTTATCAGGAGAAGATCTGAACCGTGATGATATTATTGAACGTGCTCCTGTAAGCTATAACGAGCTCTTTGGCTATGTTAAAGGAGACAAGTTCACACTCTTAGTCCCAGGCACTGCTCCAATCTTCTTTAAGATAGGAGAGCACAACACCATTACTGAGAGTGACTCTCTTTCACAAAAAGATCTGGCTGTATCTGTGAGTGTGTTAAATCTTGGAATACAGATTTATGAGAACAATTTCCAAAGAATAAGCTGTATTAAAGGATTAAAACAAGAATAGAAGGACACTATAAATCCTAACAAAAAGCCTGCTTTAGTATGGCCCCAGAAATTGATCACTTAAGTTTCTAGGTCATACTAACAGA